>Ga0099822_1004075_pt1 | contig 18928 bp, 9 predicted proteins | sample CowpeawhiteBW_FD_76839 | JGI IMG/M metagenome (GOLD analysis project Ga0099822, IMG submission 76839) | Root nodule microbial communities of legume samples collected from California USA - Cow pea white BW | ecosystem: Host-associated > Plants > Roots > Nodule | place: USA: California | collected...
TCAAAAAAATCAAAAAAAAATAAAAAAAAATTCAAGAAAACCACGAAGTGACACGTAGCATGATACTGGATTGACACGTGTACATTTAAAAAAAATTCAAAAATTCAAAAATTCAAAAAATTCAAAAAAAAAACAGGAAGTGACACGTGGCAGTCATTGTTCATGACCGTTAATGATTTAAATGGTTTTAGCAAAAAAGGACGCAATTGAACAAAATTGACGAAAATTGGAACCTATTTAAACACAAAACCAAAATTAGGAATTATTTGAAAAAACTTGACAAAAATTGTGACCAAAAAGGTATTTTAACCTAAAATATAATATAATTAAATGAAACATTACACAAAATAGTAATAGAAACAAGGTCCTGGAGTAAAGCCACTACTCCTTACAGTTATCCAACGAAAACATAAATGAACTCGGGCACACCACGATGCCACTAACAAATTATAGGAAAGGGTCAACAGTAATTCAAAATAAAATCCAGAGACAAGACACTACATGGGCCATAGCCCTAAAGAAAAGCCCAAATAAACGGTAATCCAGTCCAAGCAAGCTATGCAGCGGAGTCACCATTTCTCTGTTGACCACGAGTATTTCTCGCATATGCTCACATCAATAAATTGATGATCATTGCAAAGAGAGAAAACCACACACATAACAATCAAACAAGCAAAGGGCAAGCTAGAGCAGAAAATTATTTATCATACAAGTACATACAATTTTATAGGCCAAGGTACACGTGCCAACCAATCATGTTATGACTTGCAAACAATACACTAAGACTCAAGACATGACTCATTCGGATACATATAATTAGTCAGATTCAGCGGATACTTGCACTTGTGTTGGCCTTTACTGCTCTACCAAGCTAAATGTTACTGTGTTTCTTTCCCCCACACACAAGGTTAGCCCTTAAAGTGTTTCAGGCCTCCTACTACTCTCACCACTTGAGTCAGTACGCTCTATATGAGACTAACTAACTCTTTAGAGTGTCAGGATACAATCCTTACCTTGAATTCTTACTAAATTATATAGATGGTGCACCACCATGATCTCCCACTAACATGGGTCATGGAATTACGTCTCGACCAACTAAGGCACCACGATGAGGTCTCACCTAGAGACTCATGGAATTACGCCCTAACCAATGAGGCACCACCAAGAAACTATCGTGGAAAAACCAACATCATGCTTCCAATAATCAAGATAGAATCATTTATCATGCCAAAACCATGCCACTTTGATAACCAATCATCCCATTCAAGTCACATGCCAAGATCATATTAAACTTATCATTCCCAACCCATAAACCATTTAACTCATCCATATTCATACACTTCATGCTTCAAATAAGGAAATCCAAACCAAGCTCACAACTAACAACTAAAAGCATGAAAAGAACAATCATGGAGTAATTCCCGCGCTAGTCTCGCTCAAGCTAGGGACCCTCGCTCAGGCAAAAGAGGTCTTTCGCTCAAGCTACAGGGCCTCTCTTAGGCGAGACTGTCAACAAAGAGCCTTGCAAGACTTGCGAGTTCTCGTTGAGGCGAGCCCTCCTCGCCTGAGCGAGGCCACCCCTCGCCCAAAGGTGAGGTTCCTCGCCTGGGCTACAACTACAGCGACATGCCTCAAGCTCCCACGCGTTCTCGTTTAGGCGAGCCCCTCTTACCTGAGCGAGATAGTACCTCGTTCAAAACGAGAGCTCTCCGCCTGAGCCAGAGCTCAAGTGCGAACCTGAGCCTGTTTCTGCTAGTCTCGCCTAGGCGAGACACGCTCACCAAGTGCGAACCAGATCTCGCCATTGTCCTTCCTGCAACAGCCATACACACAAATCCAAATAACATAACCAGGCAATCCACACATTCACAGTAGCATACAATTCGTATAAGACAAGAAACAAGTAGATTTATGGAAAGTACTAATGACCCTAGCTTCCCTTACATAGAAATAAGCTAGTACAAGACTTCCACACCAAAATAGTGAGCACAACAGCTCCGAGAGTAGCTTAGTGAGGTGGAAATTAGTGGAACAACAATGAAACTAGATCAATAAGGGAAACCTTAGTTGGAACCAAGGCAATAGAGCTAGAACGTAGGGAATATCAGTTGGGAGATTAACTTACGGGGAACAAGTGGAGTTCTTCAAGCTCAACGAAAAGCGGAAGTGAAACCCTAGTAGAGCTTAGCTGTTGTTCTAAGAGAGGGAGACTGTTTTCTGAAAGTGGAGTGAAATGAATGGGGTTAGGACAGTTTAGGTCCTTGGCTCCTAATGGGCTAGCCCTAGGCTCAACATGATTTAGGGCAACCCTTTAAAATAAAGGCAGAAATGTAAGTGGGCCTTACAAGAAAAAATATCATAATCTTATAATGATTGATTTTCTTCCTAAAGTTGTCGTTTGAGAGAAAAAAAAATAATTTTAGATTTCTTTTGATTTGTACTTCCCTTACTTGCTAATTTCTATGTATCGTAATAAATTTATCGTTGTTGTTGATAAAATCAAAAAAGCAAATGATGCTCATTTCCCAAAAATATTTGCATTTCAATCTTTTAAAAAGGATAATTTTCCCATAAAAAAGTGGAGCCCTAGTAATTGCTGTAACATCCCATTTAGTAAATAAACTTAATTAAATGAGATATCACACGCAATATAATATAAAGAGCCACATAGTGAAGTATATCTGTGTTTACCATTACAGTCATCCAAAATATACTCGATTCACCGAATGCAAGACTCTAAGACTCAATTATCTGGATACATATTAGGTCGGATTCACCGAATGCTTGCACTGCCTCTACTGCTCTATAGAGTCATTGTCAATGGGTTTCCCCCTACCACGCATAAGATTAGCCTTCAAACATCTAAGGTCATTATCTTGCCAAAGACTAAGGCCTCATGCTACTCTCACCACTCGAGTCAGTCTGCTCTATGTGAGACTAATTGACTCTTTAGAGTTTCAGGATGCAATCCTTACTTGAATCCTTACCTAATTATATACATTGAGGCACCACTGCTTTGTAGAGCCATTGCCAATGGGTTTCACCCTGCCACGTACAAGGTTAGCCTTCAAACATCTAAGGCCATTATCATGCCAAAGACTAGCGCCTCCTACTACTCTCACCACTCAAGTCAGTCCGCTCTACGTGAGACTAACTAACTCTTTAGAGTTTCAGGATGCAATCCTTACTTGAATCCTTACCAAATTATATACATTAAGGCAGCACCATGAAGCCTTAATAAGAGGTTCATGGAATTACCTCCATCACATATGGCACCACCATGAGATCTCACCAAGAGGTTCATGGAATTACGTCCATCACATACGACACCACCATGAGATCTCACCAAGAGGTTCATGGAATTACATCCATCACATACGGCACCACCATGAGATCTCACCAAGAGGTTCATGGAATTACGTCCATCATATATGGCACCATTATGAGATCTCACCAAGAGGTTTATGGAATTACGTCCAACCCATACCATAACCATGTCTCACCAACCAACCATAGATTTATCATGCATACCAATCTCATGCCAATATACAAGCAACCGCCCAATCATGTTTCATACGCATATTCATACCAAGCTCATCAATTCCAGTCCATACATCATTTAATACATGCATATTCACATACTTCATGCATTCAGTAGGGTAATCTAATCAATCATGTGCCCATCAACCAAAAATAGAGAAGAAAAGGGCACTTGAGCACGTCCATGCACAGTTCTCGCTCAGGCTGGAAGCACTCGCTCAAGCGAGCTCCTTTCGCCTAGGCGAGAGCTCGAGCAGTGGAATAGTAGGGCTTTCGCATTTTCTCGCTTAGGCAGGTCCTCCTCGCTTGAGCGAGATGACTTCTCGCTTAAAACTGGAGCTCGTCGCCTGTGTGATAACTCGCGCCAAAGCTTGGGAGCACTTCTGATACTCTCGCTTGGGCGAGACTTGCTTGCCTAGGCGAAACTACCATACTTCCTCCACTTTTCATGCATTCCAACACAAAGATTCACCCAGAACAATAATATATTTTTATACCATTGTAAACACCATACAATCACTAAAAGAACGAAACATAACTAAAAGACAACAAAAAAAAAATTAAAAACGTGAAACCCTAGCTTCCCTTACCTTAACAGAAGTTATTATGATGGGGTTTAAGCACAAGCAAAATGGCACCACAGCTCCAAGAATAGCTTTGTGAGCTCGAAACACTAACACCAGAACAAAGACGGGTTACTACGATGAACCCTAGTTGGAACCACGAAAATTAAGCTACAAAAGAAAGAGTATGAGATGAGAACCAACTTACGTGGATAGAAATGGGGTGAGCTAGCTTGACAAAGAATGGGGCCAAACCCTAGCAGAGCTCGTTGCTGCAGCTTTAAGAGGGAGGAAGGAACAATTTTCTGAAAAATAGTCGAATGAGGAGGTTAGGGTTGGGTTTGGGGTTTTGTACACCCAATGGGCCAGCCTTATGCCCAACAGATTAGGGTAGGCCCTTAAACATTAGGGTCATAAATAAAATGGGCCTTACAATTGCAACATTGTCTGAAAACATTTCATTTTGCAAATAGATAATCTCAAGATCTTTGTTTGTAAATAACTATGAAACCAACCCTAAGGCTAATTGTTAGAACATAATTCATAGTGTAGTTAAAGTAAAAGCAGGATGAATTGGTTTTGAAATGTTTCAAGATAATTTTTACTTTGAGTTCATTTAAAAATGTTTTATATTTAAAAAGTTGAATGCAATTAAATTCGGAATCAAAATTCATACAAGATTGGATTGCAACACCAAGACAATATAGAAACCTCAAGGAAGGAGAATGAGAGGCACGTAAGACAAACGTTCCTTATAAGTAAGATAGAAAGCAAAAAGAGAGATAGAAGGACATCCCATTCCCCATCAAACAACCATGAAGAGGAGGAATGGAGATATTGTAAAGGAAGGAGGGCTAGGAGCAACATTCCTCAAAGTAAGTCCAACCACTTCTAGATCACAAAGTTTTATGTAGACAACAATTCACATGTGTATTTGGAATGAGAAGCCAGAGTAGATCAATTATGTAATGTGAAACCGTTATAGAGGCAAGACCAAGGTGTTGTAATAGTGGTAGAATTTTAGGGATATGCCACGATTAGTGGTGGAAAAAGTTAACTGAGTTGTACCAAACTATCAAATAATTGTACTAAATTAAACCAAATTCACTAAATTGTTTATAGTAAAAATTAAACTAAAGTATTTAATAGTGCAATTTTAAAAAACTGAACTACTATAATTGCAGTTCAGTTAACTGCAGATAATTGAAACCGTTTCTTCCAATTTTGAAAAAAAAGGTGGTTAGTGAAATATCTTCAATAACGTCTTTGTTTTTCTCTCCAACCCATACATGGCTAAACAACAAGGGTTTAGAAAATATTTCTCCTATTATTAATTTACACATGATATTATCAATAAACACTACTATTAATAATTTTAGAAAATAAAATCGTAAAAAATAGCAAAAAATGTAACATTATTCGTATAAAAAAAATATTAATATTAGTTTATGTTATTTCATGGAGTTTTTCTATTATTTTCTTCACAATGACATGTCAAAACCAAAGTCATACTTTTAATCAACAACTTGTATTGATATGTTCAAAAACTAAAATAAGAAAAGTAGCCATGTTTTTTAGACAAATAATATTTCATGAGAATAAAACATTTTTGAAGTATTTTTTAGACATATTATAGTGTATTGAAGTATGATGCATATTTCAAGTATTATTTCCTAAGCACTTTCAAATATTTAAACCGTACAATTCAATTCAAAATCAGTGCAATTTGATTCAAAAACAGTACAATTCGATTCAAAAATAGTTCAGTTGATTCAAAGTCAGTGCAATTTGGTTCACAAATAGTGCAATTCAATTCAAAATTAGTGCAATTCGGTTCAAAATTAGTGTAGTTAAGTTCAAAAGTAGGCAATTCACTTAAAAAATAGTGCAGTTCATTTCAAAAATAGTGCAATTCAGTTCAAACTTAGTGTAGTTCATAAAACAATTCAGTTTATTCAGTTTAGTTCATATTATAGTGTAGTGCAGTTCAGTGCAATTCAGTTCAGTTCAGTTTATTAGAAAAAAAGTAGTGTAGTTCAGTTCGTCTAAACTGTTTTTTAATATAGTGCAGTTCATGCGAACTATTTTTTAGTTCAGTGTAGTTATTGATAGTGCAATTGATAATGTTTAATTTTACCATTATCTTACTTATCTTTTGTTGCCTGAATCAAGTTCTCTTGAACTATTAACCCACTTAATCCTCATGTTTACCTTGTTTGTGTGAATAATTACATTTTGGGTTACATTGATCTAATTATACCATTAATCCCCATTTTTTTTGTGAAATTCAATCATAGGAAGCTTTTTGCCTCAAACCAAAGAAACAATAATAGAAGAAAGAAGAAAAACCATTTTGGAAGATTCAAAGCCATGCAGCAAGCGGTAAGCATAAAAAAAGTCAGTGTTAAGTGTTATTCTTCTCGCATTTTTTAGCACTAAGCGCCAATTGGCCAATGCTAAGCGCCATTTGGTTCACAATTTTTGGCGCTAAGCGATAGTTAGCCAACGCTAAGTGCTGATTGGCTCGTAAGTTGTTCGACGCTGAGCGGTGCGGGGGTTGCGTTGAGCAACGTTTGTGCTGATATGGCAAAATTTTAACCTATTTCTTTTGGATTCTCGAAGGCAAGGTATCTATGGTAGTGGGAGGCACGAGAAAACTCATTTTGTAGAGCTTGGAGATGTGCTAGGGCTTGTGGGAACGACTCCTTCTTCTTCTTTGTATCTCCTTTCTCTTCCATTTCTTCCATTTGTAAGCTTGAGCTCCCCATGACAATGGAGAGCTAAACCCATTTTTGTTGGGGTTAAATGTAGCCACGAAACTCTTATGTAAATGTAAATGCTTTGATTATATATATGTCTGTTTTATTAATTGCTAGTCTTCTTATTTCTTCACTTAATGCTTACATTGATTTGGCCATCCATTGCATGATATTTGGTTCATTGGGTGTAGAAATATCTTTTGAAACCTTGATTTGGAACAAGAAAACTAAATGGAGCTTGTATCTAGGAATGGGGCTTGAATCATTGGTTGTCTTAAACCCTAGTGCATAATGCAAATTTGACTCTTAATAAGGAAATTTAGGCTCATTCCATTAAGGAAATTAGGGTTTGAGTAGATTTGTGGGTTGACATTAGCATATCAATGTAGAGGATGTAAAATTGCAGTTGCATGACAGCATAGTTGGTGAATTCTACCCGGCAATATCAATTCATATCATTTCTAATCTTTTCCATTCACTAAGTGCCTTTAACTTCCAAAGTTTAATTGTAATCATTTATGCAAAATATAATTTCTTACATGAAACTCAAAATATGGCTTCATTCTTTACTTTAAATTAGTTATTAATTATGCAATTATTTAATGTACACGAGTCTCTTGGGAAATGTGCTACCTAGTACACTTGCCAGAGTCTTAACAATAGTGTAGTTCAATATATTTTGCCTAGCCCTAGCCATGACTTTGTGGAATAAAACTTGTATGGAAAATGAACGAAGACCACTCATGACTACTTGGATGGACATTAAACATTTGATGCACAATAGATTTTTCCCATTCTATTGTAGGGGAGAACTTTTTTTTATGCTTCAATGGCTTTAATAATGGACTATGTGTTTAGATGATTGTTATAAATTGTTGGAGTTCCTTTTACTTAAGGTCGATTTGAAAAATGAGTCCAATGAGGGCAAGGTAGGTTTATGATTGGGCTATGGATAGACATTCAAGACTTGTTAGAGTTGTATGGGTACTTGATTTGTGTTGTACTTGAATAAATAAACAGATTTAAATATAATACTCGGAGTTCTTCCAAGGTCGTCACCTAGTGACCATCATTTTCAATCAAAGGTTCCAGTCCAACATTAAATTTGGGGGTTTCTTGGTAAATTCAAATACATAATTATAAATAGTGAATGAAACACTAATTACAACGCATTAACTCCTTGATTCAAATGTAAATCCACATATCCTAGGTTACATATTTTATTCTTTTCTTTAGTTAACTCTAATGACATCTGAAATTGACCAACTAAGCGGAGATTAACAAGAGTTCGTTATCCAATTAAACAATGCACACATCATTTAATAACACACTCACAAATTAAGCAAATGTGGCACAACCAACAAACATTTAGCATGAACAAAGGTTGTTTTAATTGCAAAAGGACCAAAAAACTGATATTAAGCATACATCAAATTAGTATTCTTTCCATTAAGCACAAATATTGATATATGAAGAGTAAACAAAAACAGAAACACAAAACATTACTAAATAAGAACCATAAGGCTTCCACACTAATGTTGACGTGGAAATAGGGCTGATGTGGTGTAGATGATGTGGTAGGGTGGAAAAACTTCTTCAACCCAAGAAACTATCCAAACCCAAGTTAACACTAACCCTAGAAATAATAAATAAGCAAATTTAGACCAAGTAAATTCAAATTAATAAAAATCAGAATTACTAGCCTAGTTGTCGCAACCAAGATCGCGGCGGGACGGTGAAAATGATTTAAAAAAAGCAGAGGAGTCGCCACCATAGTTTATTATGGAAAACTATAGAAAAACCTTAAAAAGAATGGTCTTCAAAACCAAATTTGGATTCGGGAGTCGGTTATGTGTGGGGAAGGTATTAGCACCCCACAACGTCCGTCTTAAGACTGTTACTTCTTTAATTAAGTGTGCAAGATAGAGTTTGATGTTTAAAATATTTGTTATTCCCCAAAAAATCAAACAAAATAAAAACACCTACAAAAATATTAAAGATTAAAACAATTTATTTTTTATATTTTTGGCCCGACGAGGATTGTACCTCGCTCCTACGTATTTCCATTTGGAAAATCAGGGATAGCGTAGTTCTTTATACAAATATTTGTTGTTTGATATTATTATTTTATTTTTTTAATTTTCTAGATTTTTATGTGTATGTATATTTTATTAATATCAAGAGAACCTGAGATTCTACATGATAAAAGATTTAGTTACCAAGCAAATCCGAGATTTGACATGATATTAAAAAATAATTTTATATTTTTATATTTTTATTGTTATTAATTTCCTTTTAAGAACAAAAAAAAACTACGGAGAAGTGTTTTGAATACCAAGCAAGTTCGAGACTTGACATGGTATGCAATACTTATATCAAAGAAGTAATATAATTTTTTATTATTTTATTATATTTTGTTTAGAGAGAATTAAAGCATACGAAAGAAACTTTTTTATTTATCAAGATAAAAATAAAGGAAAAGAGAAAGGTTGAGCACATCAACGACAAACCCAAAATCATTTAACATGAGAACCCCGAACACATTTAATCATACGACAATTCAAACAATCATTGATGTTATAAGAGAATTATGAAAAGCATTAAGAGCAAAGAAAATTTACCTCTTAAGATGATCCCCTTTGTGTGTGTTATGTGATAAAAAGGAGAGGGGTTTTTCGATTTCCTTTTTTTAGCATTGAAGAAACTTTGTGCTTATATAGGCCTTTTGGATACCACTGAGATCCTATTATTTAATTATAATAAAATATATGGGGAAAGAATTGGTCTTATTATATCGTTGCATAATATCCACGGTATTGATTATAATTATTAACAAAATATTGCCTGTAATTACTAGAATCATATTTTCTGTCACATAAAGATCTTGATCAAATCATAATATATTATTCATATAATTGATTCTAATTATTACCAGAAATACTTTCTTCTAAATATTAAAATCGTACAATTCTCTATTATTATCGGGAATATTGCTTCTAATTAAAATAATACCTTCCCAGACTGACAATGCACATAAGTGTAAATGCACGATATTTATTTAAATTATTATAAAAAATATTGCTCTTAATATTATATGCTTCTCTAAAAACAGAAATTATGAAACGTCTTTTTTTGACATGTTATGCGAAGAGTGTAAATAGCAAATAGTGGGGGTAAAAATATGTAAAACATTTGGGCTCATGAAAAGAGTGTGATAATTAACAATAAACTAGATTCTCCTGCTCTTGGGTTTTTTTTCTTTTTTTCTTTTTTTTTCTTTCTTACCACGGTAGAATTAAAGTTTAAAAACCTACCATAAATCAAAACATATTTTTTTATTTTATTTTATTATTTATTATTATTATTATTATATTATATATTATTATTATTATTATTATATTTAACCAAACAAGCACATTTACCCGGACGAAATTGGGTGTTGATAGTTGCCCCTCTTTACTTAGATTTGACTAGATAGTATGAAAGTGAAATTTTCATATTATCATAGTAAAAAATAAGTAAAGATAAAAACACTAATTTCGTTCGGGTTTCAAAAATGAAAAAAAAAAAAAGAGAACTCGACCATTGCCTCGCAGAGGGCCGAGATACCAAAAGAAAACTGGGCTCGACCATTACCTCGCAGAGGGCTGAGATACCAAAAGAGAACATGGGCTCAGAAAGGTAATAAAAATAAACAATTAAGAACTAATCAACAATCAATATAAGTACAGAAAGGTAATAAAATAGAGGAAAATAATATGATACGATCCTAATTGGAACGATGACGATCTTTTCTAACTTTGGATTTCTTGTCTAAAATAAATAATATAATTGAGAGTAAAGAACGTAAATTTAGTCAAAGATAGAAAGCGCCACAATCTAGTAGATTGATACGAGATCCCTCTTTGACAAGAATCAAAGGTAGATGCAATAATTAAAATATTGATAAGTCAAGACATCACAATCCAATCCATGATCTATAAGTCAAGACATTACACCAGTGCAGGAAGGGCTTTTGACAGCGGTTGTTTTTTATGTTTCGCACTGGTTCTCGAACCAAAGCATATTGTTTTGAGGCCAAAAGGTGAAGTCTTTTGGCCTCAGGTGTTACCCGAAGTCATAGATCCACGTTTCTGCTTCGGTTATCCTAGAAACCGAGTCTATAGTCTCTAAATTTTTAGAGACTCACCGCAGCGAACCTCACCATCGTTTGAAATCCTAATCGTGAGAGATCATTGTGTTGCCTCCATCTTCAACGCAAGAGCTATCTAGATCGCTCTTGAACCACCTCTGCACCACGAACAAAAGAACGTGAGTCATCTGTCACCAACATGAAACCCCAAAGCACGAGTGAGGCACTGGAACAAACCATAGTTCCTCCGTAGCAGCACCTTCGAACCTTCATTGGAGCAACTACATCAGATCATGGCGGCAACAAGCCCTGAATTGCGTAGGACCTCATTCTTCTCCACCACGAACACGAACTCCCTAGAACGAATCCACCTTCTTGCACCGTTGACGTATAGCCACAACGCCGCAACAAAGTGGCACGAAGCAGTGAGAACCTTCGTTGGAGCTCAGTGATGGTTGTGGTGGACGGTGACGCAATGGTGTGACGGAGTGTGGTGGAGTTCGCGTAGAGAGTAATAACAACTGAGTTTGGGACGAAGATGAACAATGCTGGGTTTGCGAATTTGGGACCCTAAATAAGGGATATGGCCTCGGTTCAATTAATAATCGAGGCATAAAGTTGAATAGGCCTCGATCCTATTCCACCCGTGGCCAAAATCTCTGTTGTAAGTGGCAATTTTGAAAATTTGGGGAACTCTAACGCACTATAGGCCTTAGTTGAGTGATAACTGAAGCATAAAAGCCCTTATAGGCTTCGGTTGGATTGGGACCCGAGGCAAAAAAGTTCGAAAATTTTCAAAAATGTCACCGTGTCTTTATAGACTTCGGTTCCGCTATAACCGAGGCCTATAAAACGATGTAAAAACGCGATTTTGCACTAGTGCTACAATCAGGATTGATAAGTCAAGGAAGATTCGCCACAAAAATGTTAATCTTTGTTAAGAATCTGACATTCTAATCCAAGAACCAAGAGAGTCCTCTCTTAAAGAAAAAATTTCATGAATGACTGAAGTGATTGTAATAGTTTTGAAAATTCAAATAAATAGACTTTCCTAGGACTCTAAAGATAGGCTCCATTATAAGGGCCTCACAACCAATTTAAGAAAATAAAAACTAAAAAAAGATAACAAAAGGTATAAAATATTATCAAAAGCTATTAAAGATAACAAAAGATATAAAAAAATATCAAAAGATAACAAAGATATCAAAAAATATAGAAAAGATAAGTTGAATCAGTTTGCGTAGCCTAACCTAGCGGTAAAGGTCGCCCATCGAATGCCTCGCACAACGAATGGTGCGTGCCTAAGAAATTTATATAATTAAATTTAATTATCTAAGTTATTTTTTAATTGTATGATCTTCATTTATTTATGTCCTTTTAATGCTTAAAGCTTCTCCTCTTGTTCTTCTTGTATATGTTCAGGAGATAGTCCTCTATCATACCCTCCTTTGTAAAGCGAAGTTGTCCTCAACTTCGGGTTATCTGAAGATTCCTTCACCCTTTGTATTGGATCATGAGATAGTCCTCTATCATACTCTCCTTCGTGTAGAAAATATATCCTCAAATTTGTGTTAGATGAAAATTCTTTTTCCTTAGGTTTGGTAGTGTTAGAAGTAGCTCCCTCTTTCTTAAATTATCCAACATAAGTTTATTGAATTCCAAGCTTGTGTCTTGCTTTTCCATCACCCTTTCTTCCTTCCATTGTTGAGTGGATTTGGAGCTGCTATGAGCCAGCTGGATTCATTCACCCATTGCAACAAGTCATGTGGATGTTGAAACATCACCAATTACACCTAGATAACCTGAAGCAAGTTGTGCCAATCACTGGAGAACCTCCCACCTAAGTTCCAAGTGAAAGTGCAATGTAAAGTAGGCATAGAGTGGTAGTTTAGTTAGTTGTACCACCCAGTAGAACTAGTAACAGGTTCTGAATTCTGTTAACTTGGTGCTAGTTCATGGTCAAACAACAATCACAACACAATTCACCACAACACATTACAAACTTCATCCATTCTCTCTCTCTAGCACTCCATTCACACAAATTATGTATAAAACCAATTATGCTACATTTTCTACATTGTTTTTGCACAATTTTTACCATTGTGTTGATGTTTTGTGGAGCTTAACCACGAAAATTGAGTTCATTTCTACTACTCAATTTGTTTATAAGACGTTTCTACTCAATAGATTCATGATTTCTTCTCAATTCCATTGATCATTTGCCATGTTTTTTCATTTCTTTAGCTGATTAAAGCTTGTGATTCAAGAGTGCTAAGGTTTAGCGATATAAATCTAAATCAACACTGAAATTTGGATGGAGTCTTCTTGAATTTCAAAGATGTGTGGTCATCTACCTAGCTATAGAATCACTTTCTTTAAATATGCACTTTCACGCTAATATTTCATTTGCACTTTGATTTTGAATTCTGTGACATTGTGTTGTTTGTACTCGTTTCACGTTTGCATCATATTCGTGCCATTATACGTAATGTTTCTGCATCGTTTCTGCACCCAATCATCATTCATTCATCCAATTTCATGATCATTCATAAGTTTGTTAAAATTGTTAATTAGGGTTCATCATTTAGGAACTCGAGCTTTACTCAACATTTTTTAGTGATTCTTGTTCCTATGTTCAATAGAGATCATTCCTAGACATTTTGCATCATTACATTTTTTATTCATGCATTAGAAGTTATTTTAGATCTTGTCATGTATCACGCACACATGGAAGCTCTCAAATATTTTACAGATTTTTTTTTCTACATTTGTAAGTTTGAATTGAGTTTTAGTGATTCATTTAGGTTTCATTTAGATGTTAGAAGGATTTTGCATCATTAGATTGAATTTAGAAGAATTGAATTGCATATTCATACATTGGCACACATAGTTAGTTCTAGCTTTTCATCAAACACCATAGGAGCATTGCAATTCACCTAGGTATTTCATCAAACAGTTGCATTTTCGCATTTTGCATAGCATATTAAGTTTGTTTCAACTTTGGTTTGAATACATTCTATTAGATTTCCACATTTTCACAAGATAAGTTCACTAAAATCACTCATTTGCCTTCGGCTATCCTTGGATTGATCCTTGGTTGATCACTATGCTATATTAAGTAGTTTTAGTGAGGAAATTGAGTTTGAGTAAATCTCTAGGCGACAAGAGGTTTATTAGCGACTTGCCAACTAAGAAAGTCACATGGAGCTTGCTCCTAGGCGCTCCAAGAGTGTAGCTTGGTGGCCAAGCTTGCGTAGAAGGATATAGATCATTATATAATATGCTCTCCACAAGGCCCAAAGGTAGGCCCAACTCTCTTTCGATCCAAATCACTTCTGAGGCACAAAAGTCTTCTAAGGCCTAGAGCTCTCTATTTATAGGAGAAAAGGTGAGCTAGGTTGTCTAGAAAAAAAGAGGGAAAAAAATTTCTTGAATATTGTATTTGGTGCCCAAAAGAGAGCATGAGGAAGGTGTGACTTGCCAACTAAGCAAGTCACATGGAGTATGCTTAGTATCAATCATGGTTTTTCGGGTTAAGGGCTTGTAATGAGCTGTAAACCAATGAAAAAAGGGTACATTGTGAATGTGAATTAAGAAGATTACCACTAGTAAAAAACACTAGACACTTTTGATCTCAACTACACCATAGGAAAAAACACTAGTCAAAATAAAAGGACCAATCCAGTTAGACCGAAGCTTACCACCCATGAGACCAAGCCTGGAGTTATACAATACCACTTGCTGACAAACCAGAAACTTCTTTTTAGCTATCAAGTTGTCATGAAATTTACTAGTCTTCTCCTTGTAGAACTTAGAGTTCTCATAGGCTTCCAGCTAAATCTCATCCAATTCATTCAATTGAAGTTTCCTTTCCTCCATAGCTTGATCAAGAGAGAAGTTGTATGACTTCACAAGCCAGTAGGCTTGGTGCTCTATCTCCACTGGAAGGTGACATGCTTTACGAAAGACAACTCGATAAGGAGACATCCCTATAGGTGCCTTGTAAGAAGTCCTATGTGCTCAAAGAATGTCGTCTAATTTGGTTCTCCAATCCTTCCTATTAAGTTGCACAATCTTTTCTAAGATCCTCTTAATATCTCTATTTGAAATCTCTGCTTGCTCATTTGTTTGAGGGTGGTAGGGTGTAGAAGTCTTTTGCACAACCACATACTTTTTTAGCTAGGTATACACAGATCTATTGCAAAATTGGGTGCCCTAATAACTAACAATGGCTCTTGGCACTCCAAACTTGCAAAATATGTTAGATCTGATAAAATCCACAATAACTCGAGCATTGTTACTCTTGATGACTTTGACTTAAACCCACTTTGAAACATAATCAGCAATAAGCAAAATGTAGGAGAAACCAAAAGAGATAGGGAAAGTACCTATGAAATCTATACCCAAAAAAAAACTTCATAAAATAACAAAGATTTTTATGGTATTTGTTGTCTCCAAGAGATGAATCCTCCTACATCCTTGAATATGGTGGGCTAGTACAATCCATATTCAAGCACGTTTCAAGTTGTCCTCTAAGTGTCAAGACGAACACTGGGTGTGTAGAATAACAAAACTATAGGACTTTGTCAATCTCATAATGTGGAATGCATATCTTGATAACCTAATCGCTGCACAACTTCCACAAATATGGGTCACCCATACATAGTATTTATCATCACTCGTAATCTTGTCAGTTTGAGCTCTAGATTCTAGGGAGGGGAAAACTGAAGCAACAACATAATTCATAATATTAGCAAACCAATAGGTGAGGAAATAAGCAAAAATGGTAAACAAACTCTCATCAGGAAAGTCATGTAATGAGTCATCTAATGGTTTCACTAAATTCAATAACATTATCTAATAAGATAAATTTGATAATGTATGCTCATGCAATTTTCTCTCTTTCTCTTTTCTTTTCAAGAATTATTTTCGCAATATTTAAACTCTTCATCTTGTTCTCTCTTTTCATGTGTTTGATCGTTGATGTAGAGTTCATTCTATATATCTTTGTGTCTTCATATATCTTCAAATATTTCTGTCATTCTTCACTTTGGAAGTTCTGGTTATTCAGTTAAAGTGTATTACTTCTTGTGAATTATCAGTTCTTTCCTTTTTAACCATTCAACAATTTGAATTTCAAAAATTGGAATGTTGTGGCTTTAATCATCTAGAAATTTTTTTGTAGTCTTCAATTTGCAAAGTCTAATTCTTGTCTCGTGATTGGTTGATATTCATATGACAATCTTTTAGAATAATCAACCATAGAGGGATTTGAAATAATTCCTTATCTGAATAATTTGATTTACGGTCAACATTCTATATATCTTCAACAATATCTTTAATTATCCGTTGTTTCCATATCCTAGTCCTAAATTAGAATTTCTTCAAATATGTTAAAACTTATTGCATAATCTTGCTCATGTGATATCTTTTCTATTGATTTGATCATCTTCACCATCAACTTCAATGTTTAGATTTGTTTGATCAATTTGCAATTGATCCTTATCACCTTGTGCTTGAATTTATTTCTTTCGAGCTATTTTGAATTTGAATTGCTTGATCAATTGCATACTCGTTAAGTCCTTTGATCCTTGACTCATCTATTGGCAATACTCAAATCACTAGTGCAGGGAAAGGAAATGACAGCGGTTATTTCCAGCTTTTGGCTTCAAGTTCGCAACCGAGGCATATACGGCGGAGGTAAAAAGGTAGTACTTTATGCCTCGGTTACAAACCTGAGGTATATTGAATATTTACTGCCTCGGGTCTATTTTAACCGCGGCAGAAAGATACATTTACTGCCTCGGGTCTGTTTCAACCGAGGCATATGACCATTTAAAAAAAAAGAAAAATTTGAATAAAAAATATTTTTTTTGTCAATCAGAAAATTAAGTGCAAAAAGCGGTAAAAATGGATGATAGGAGAAAGAAGCAGTATCGTCTACAGGACTCGTGGACCTCTTCATCCTCTTCGTCGTCATCGGACTCCGATCGCTCTTCGCGGCAGTGACGACGTCGTCGCGAGAAGGAGCGAGAAGAAGGAGGACCAAAAAGAAAGAGGAGAGACAGAGAGAGGAGAAAGAGGAAGAGGCTCCATGATTTCGATGACTCCTCCAACTCTTTGGAGGATGAAGACGAACAACCTAGAGTTTTGCCTGAAACTGTGGTAGCTGAAATCATGAGAGTTCCTCAACGTCGGCAACGATGAAAACTCAACAACATACATAAAAAAACGCAAAAAAATGTGATAGAGCTAAATCAAAAATGAAAAAAAAACAAAAAATGAACCGTACAAAGGGGCGAGATTCACGCCGGCAACGAAGGAGCAACAAGAACGACCAATTTGATGGCCAATCGGTGCGGTGGAGGCGCAAAACAGTGGTGGCAGAACAACAAGGAGGCACAGGCAGCGCTAATTTTCGAAGGTAGAAGATGCATCTATAGTGCAGCGGATTTGGGTTTTTAAAACCTAACTGGACTTACTGCCTCGATTGATTCGAAACCGAGGCGTATACTCACGTAAAAAAAAAATCAGCCACGTGGAAAAATTCTGGCACTGATAGGCCTCGGGTGAAACAACCCGCTACAGTAAACCATTATATGCCTTAGTTCAGTGGGACCCGAGGCATAAAACTGCCCAATTATTTTTGAATTTAAAAAAAAGTGGGAAAGTGTGAGTTTCTGGCAGCGTTACTGCCTCGGTTGAATTTATAACCGAGGCATAAACTTTCATAGGCCTTAGTTGTTTGGTTAACCGAGGCATAAAAGTTGTTCAAAATCACAAAAATGCCATCGCATCCTTATCTACCTCGTTTGCGCGAGAACTGAGGCATATAGGGCGCTGTCTAAACATGAAACTGCACTAGTGAATAATAGGTGTTTCAATGTTAACATATGAGTTGACTTTGACTCATTTAATGGCTTTGTCTCATTTAGCATAGATACTCGTCTAATGCCTTTGTATGCTAGAGTTGACTTGTCTAACATCTAATGTCTACTCGTCTAGTGGGTGCTTGTCTAATGTCTTTGTGTGCTAGCATTGACTCGTCTAACATCGTGTTGACTCATTTGATAGATAACCTTATACTATCTTGTTTGTTCCTTTTGCATTGACTCGTCTAATATATATCATGTTAACTTGCTTGAGTGCTTATGACTCATCAATGCTTCTTTTCTTTATTTGTGTGCTTGTCTAGTTTATCTTATCTGGTGCTTGCTTTGACTCATGTACTCCTTTGTAAAAGTCCAATGCTTTGCTACTCTCAGCTAACTCGTTTCGTCAATGTGGTTATCTAATACTATATTTTTCTTCTTGCATTGTTTGAGTTGTTTAGTCCTTATATTTTGACCTATTGTCTTGTGTATACTAACGCGTCCAATTCACCCAAGTCGTATGTCACTTGTGTAGAACCTAAGTGGTCTGATGGCTTGGTCATTTGATCCAACTTCAACTCGTCTAACTTGTTCTTTCAATTGAGTTTGTCTAAGCCTTCTTGCCTTTTCACATGTTGCTTTATGGTCTTATGGAATTGAGATAATACCTTACAATGACATTAAATCACTCGATTAGTCCTTCTTCGGAGTGTACTTGTCCTTCTTCAAGTTCTCGTCCTTCCTCAAGAAAAAGGGAATGTACATGTAGAAGGTACTAATAAGATGCTCTAGCCAATAGTCAACAAAAGGCTGGGAACTAATTGACCTTAAACAATACAGTTTCTTTCTCTAAGCATGAATTTGTTCATTGTTTTGTTATGCTTGGCTTAATCTCATTGAAGACGCATTAGTTGAATAAAATATATGCATATATATATATATATATATATATATATATATATATATATATATATATATATATATACACATATATATTTTTCACATACATTTATTTTATCTTTTTTATATATATATATTTTTTTTTACCTCATTTTTTTCTGA
>Ga0099822_1004081_pt1 | contig 18925 bp, 11 predicted proteins | sample CowpeawhiteBW_FD_76839 | JGI IMG/M metagenome (GOLD analysis project Ga0099822, IMG submission 76839) | Root nodule microbial communities of legume samples collected from California USA - Cow pea white BW | ecosystem: Host-associated > Plants > Roots > Nodule | place: USA: California | collected...
TCCTTGAAGGTTCTCCTTATTAGTTTTTCCTATTTCCTAGAGAGAAGTCCTCATTTGTTTTCTCCTTGGAGATTGAGAGAGTGGTATGTAATTTGCTTTTCTTTGAATAAATTATATTCATTGTCTATTGTCTGTGTGTGTTCGTTTATTTTTATCTTGTATTTTAGTTGTGAGTACTTGTGCTAGTACTTTGATACCCAACAGAGAAAACAAAGTCTGCACTTAATATGCTTAAAACTGGAAAAATATAGGTTTCTATACCTCGTGGGTCCCATAAATAATCTACATCCAAATCTCAAATGAAAGAAAATGCATGTGACCCTCTCCATCAAGCAAACCACTCATGCATGTAATGAGAGAAAAGAAAAGAAACCAATTTACTTCTAAAAGGATCCACTGTACCTACGTAAATGAATAAGAAGAAAGAGAAAATTGCATGCATTATTTCCAAAAAGGAAACAAGTTAGTATACAACCCCATGCATTACTAAAACATACACCACATTCCATTTACGTGAAAGAAGAAAAAACAAAACTAAAAGGAAGAGAATTATGCCTATATGAAGGTGCATGCATAAACAAGATTCAAGGAACCCAACCACCGTCACGAAACCAACACGATACTAGAACCCATCTTTTCATGATATAAAAATAGCATAAAAGTGAAGAAAACATACTACCCCATATGTATGGGTTCACAAGAAAAACAACAACCAAACAAGGCAAAACCATCAAGTTTTCATGCAGAAAAACAAGTTATCTATGAAAATTTAAAAGATAAGGTTGGCTTCCACTACCTTTGTGTAGAAGTCCCTCCAAAATACGCTTCTCTAGTCTACGAATACTGCATGCAGAGCCACCTCAACTTGCACACTTATTTCCACTCTCAGCCCTTCCAAGTCTCTTGGTCTCTTCTCCTCCCCTTTCCCCCTAACTATACCCAAACTCTTTAACCTAAAATACCCTAAATATTTAGTTAATATTTTGTAGATTTAAAAAAAAACAATATTTTGTTGGACGTTTTTTATTCACATGGCAGTAACGATTCTGGTTTTTAAAAGAACCATAACAACAAAATAAAAACCAACGGAAGAGAGAGAAATAAAGGAAAATTTAAAGTTGAATGAAATACTACAAAAGATTCGAACTCATCAATCTTCAAACCAGTAGCATGCACAACAACCACCAATCTACAAGCTTTCTCTTAATACAATATGCACGAATAAATTATAAACACATATTGTACATCCACCATAATTGAATAATAAAATAATTAAAACAATTAAATGATAACTCCCAAGATCGAAAACGAACCTGCAATCATATATTCACTCTCCAACCACCAGATCAATTACTTTTTCATGTTATAATACGCACCACTTAATTATACTCATATATTCTCAACATTACATATAACATCAAAATTTAAAATAAATAAAACAATAACTTACATCACTTAAATAATTACTATAAATACAACAATAACTCAAACCACTCAAATAATATTTATTTCATATTTCATAATTTAATGACCTAATTAAATTAAATAAATCAACAATCTTAATCAAGTCATTAATTTTTCCATGTGTTTTAGTCTAATTTTTCTCAGGTCTTACACACCGCCATCGACTCGCCTCCTCCGTGCTTCCAACTCGCTAGAATAGCCCGCGCACCTTCGACAGCACCCGCACCCACGCCTACACCATCCTTTCGTGCGGATCTACCATGCTCCACGCGGAATATGCAGCCACCATCGTCGTGCTCACGCCAGAACGTCGCCCCCTGTCGCGCTCCAAGAGCTCGAACCTACCCCTCCCGCGCCGTCGTGAATCCAGCCGCTGCGTCTTCTTCCTCTCGCCTCCATCTTCTGCAACTTCTCTCGCACCTCTATCTTCTACAACTTTCGTGCCTCCATTGCGCCTCCATCTTCTACAACTTCTCTCGCACCTCTATCTTCTGCAACTCCCGCGCCTCCATCACTGCACTATACTCGAGTTCGTTCAGGATTCCTTGAGTCAGAACTGCGTGCACCTTCATTCACGTCGCCGACAACCACCATTTTTCTCCTTCACCATGAGGAAACCGCAACCTCTGATGCAACGCCGCGCCACCGTTCACGAACCTTGGGTCTACAGTCATGAGTACTACATTTGTCGCTGCAATACATGCCTTGTGCAATTAGCACCACAACAGCAGCAAGCGCACCGCTGTACACGTCCTCCATCGGAGAAACAATGGCCATCGTCGGATCTGCGAAACGCTCTTGTGGTAACCCCCACGGCAGCCAAACCCCAATTGCGGAAAAAGATTTCTGACTTGAGAGAGAGACTGCTCTGCCACGTGGCAGCCTCTCACTGGATAGTCCAAGAGTCAACACTGGTCAACTAGTCAACTTTGGGCAAGGGCGGTCAATGTTGGTCAAACATGCTATTTTTACACTATTTTTGGCAGGTGGTTCTTCTGCAGGAACCCTAAATGGCCTAGCAAGGAAAAGATCGTCTAGTGGCAGTTCACCACCAACCAGACTAATTTTGGAAATTTCCCAGAACCACAAACTTTAAAATGGGATATACAATTCATACATAATCATACCATACTTAGCAGGCCAATAGACTTAAAATAATCAACACATGAAATTACCTTATTTAGCATGCCAATCACATTTAAAATAAGGTTAACGTGTAAGGTACTCTAATTATCATACCAATCAGAATTAAACATAAACTTAACGCGTAAAGCTCCCCTGACCTGGTTTCCTTGCTTAAAATGCAAATGCTAGAGCTCCCCCTTTGATCACCAATGATATCCTTAGCACCACCTCAATTTAGCTCCTCTAATTCATTTACTAATCATTATTTTTCCTTAATTTCGTGCACCTTACAATGCTTTCAAAAATTCAGCCTCCAAACCCCTCTATTCTCTCACACTTTGTCTTTTAGTGTTGTCTTAATTAACAATAATGAAGGGAAAACAAAAATGACATTAAGACTGATTTTAATTATCATTCAAAGTCACTTATGGCCTATTTTCCCAGCCTTCCTTGGCTGCTCATTCATCTAGGGTTTTCTCCACCCTTTCACCTTCATGCCAAAACTAATTTTAGCAAAAAGGAAGTTTAATTTAGAATTACCAAGGTTCGAACCCATGACTATGCCAATGCTAATTCAATGCACAACCATTCAACCAATTCATGTTTCATGATATTTAATATAATTCTATGATTATATTATCACTCAACATGATCAAGCATATTATTAAAAATAATAACAAATTAAATAACACACAATTGGCATACATAAGACTTGAGCCCAAGTCATCTCACACAATCAAGTACTTTCAACCATTTAAGCTAATAATTTTCCACATCAATAAATCAATAATTAATTCCTTAAAGGCTCCCACTACTTGCATTTATTAATTAATTATTTATTTAATTATTTAATTTTCACGGGTCTTACACTTGTGGATATGTGCAGTAAACAACCCTCTACATTAAGCGTTTCAGAATTTTCCCTGGAAATTCCTTCCTGAAATTCTCATACATGTGCCACATACAAAACCTTTGATCAACTCCTAGAATGAGTTCATTCAAAGCTAGCAGGAGACCCTAACAAAAAAATTATATTAAAATCTGTAAAAAAGCTGGCAGGACACACATTTCAAACAACCTAATAAAAGTGTTTACCTTTTGCTGGTCTGAACAAAGGTCATAAGGCACAACATTCAACCCCACCAAGATCATCAACTAAAAGGTCTAAGAACCAAGACCACGTGTCCTTATTTTCTACCTCACAACTGCGTATGCTAATGGCAACATCTGATCATTTGCATCTCGTGCCACAATTGTCAATAACTCACCACCAAACCTCCCCTTTAAAAAACATCCATCTAATCCTATTATAGACCTACATGATACAAAGTTGTCCTTGCATGCTTTTAAACAAACATAAAATCTTTGGAATATCTTTGCACCATTATGATCTTCAACCTTTAATTTTATTGTTGAACCTGGATTTGATCTACGCATCTCATGAGCATAATCATATATACGTTTGTATTGCGCTGTAAAGGAGCCATCAATCTTTTTTGTAGTTAGTGATCTTGCTCGAAAAGACATTGTGCGAGATATAGAAATGCTCCACTTTCTTAAGCCATTTTCACGAATGTGCACGGCCTTCACAGTAGGATTTTCTCTCATTGTGTTTTCTATTCTTCAACTTGACCAATATGCATTCATTAGCCTATTGTTAAACTTTCTACAACGGGTATGTTTATCAACTATCTTTCTTAACTGCCAAGTTTGCACAATAGGTACATATGCACAATAAGCAATCCAGTCACATTTTCCTTTTGAATCTAAACATGTCACCCTTACTCTTTTTTTGTCATTCTTACCAATTTTCAAGTTTTTCCCATTTTGCAACTCGTATATTCTAATGGCTTCTATAAATTCTTCTTTACTTACGAAATATGTCCCAACTTCCCATTCATAGTCAGTCATACTTTTGGGCATAGAAAATGTGGGAAACTTTCCACATGTGTCTTCCTCATCACTATTAGAATCAGTGCCTATCAAACTCAGAAATTCATCAGAGAGTCCCTTGGTATGTTTGTTGATTTGTACATTATTCTCAGTCTCATTAATTTTTTTCCTCTTTCCAAAGGAAGTCCAACCTGACCCACCCATCCCTGGGTCACAATTTATATCCACATCAAATAAGCCATCACTTTTTTCATGTATGGAATCAGTGGAGGAATCATCCTCAATCTGAACCTCTTCCACATTCTGTGTTTCAGGTTGGACCTGCGAGACACCACTCTCAGGTTATACCTGTGATTCACCTAGATTTTGAACCTTAACCCCAACCTCAACAGTTTCAAGTTGGACTTGTTCTGCTCCATTAAATTGCCCCTCTTCTAAAACTTCTGCCTCACACTACACATGAGCCTCATTTACTAACTCTTTTGCCTCACACTGCACCTCAACCTCACCACTTTCGGGTTGGACTTGTTCTACACCATTACACTGCACTTGTTCTAACTCTTCTGCCTCACACTACACCTTAACCTCACCAGTTTTGGGTTGGATGTATTCTGCACCATTACACTGCACCTCAACCTCATTTCTTAACACATTTGCCTCACTCTCCACCTCAGCCTCATTTCGTAACTCCTTTACAGCTTCAGCCTAAGTGTCATTCTCCACACCAGTATTTTCTTCACCATTATCCTAAGCTGGATAATATTCCAACATATGTACCTCCTCTGCTATACAAACTGAGTGAATGACATACATATGGACTTCACCACATTGCTTCGCGATTTGGACCATATGCAGTGCACCAACATCATCAACGAAATGTCACAACCTTTCCTCCAACACTAGACAACCTCTTATTTAATAGCATAGGTCCTTCATATTAATATAACCCATTTCTTTCAATATAGATAGCACCTCGAAGTAAGACCATTTGTCTTGGTCACACGACAATTTGCTTCTTTGGCCAACAACATACTTAATTCCCCCATCATTCACGAAATGTCCTCCATGGTGAATAACCACTTCAAACTTGTCATCTTCCATCACAAAAAGTGAGTACTACTTGTAAACCTGTGAAATGTCCACATACCCACAACAATATACTTTTATTACAACAAATACCACCGACAAACCGACAGGATACACTAACCTCGTTAAAGAGGGACCACAAACTACACACTAATGTGAAAATGGTGGGACAACACAGAAGCATCAAAAAAGCTAAACAAATATTAAACTAAAAATGACAATCAAGCGTCCTAATCAAAAGCTTATACCCAAAACCCCCAAATTTCAGTAATTAAAAACAAAATCCATAAAATTCTAAAACTCTAAAACGCAAAGCTATAAAATTTGAAGCAAAACTCACCTGGAATGCTCAACGATTTCGATTATAGATGACAACCACACGAACGAAATGCATGTTGCTCCCAATTAATCACACCAATGCAATGCCTCGAGACGTTGTTTTCCACCTGATCCCAATTCCACCATCAATAACCCTAATTCGATTCAAACCAATTCATCTTCCACATAAGCGCAATGTTACGGGTCACGTAATTCCAAGTGAGATAGAGTTAAACAGCCACTACACTGTTCCGTTACTGATTTTAACGTTGTTAACTTTGAGGACTAAATTGAGTCACTTTTGAAAACTTGAGGACTAAATTGAGACACTGAATAATTGAAGGACCATTTTGAAAATATCTAACAAATTAGAGGACTAAAATAGTAATTTAACCTTTATTTTTTTAACCAACTGAAAGTGTACTAGTTTGCTGCTTTTACATCCTAACTTTCCAATCTATTTGATTCAATTGAAAAGAGTTTTAAACTTTCAAAATAGTTTTAAATAGCCAATTCAACCCCACCCCCCACCCCACTTTTTGGCTTAAATCACCATTTCAAAACTAACATGTTTCAATGCAAGAACGAAAACGCAAACATTAAGCATGCCCAGAATTCGTATCCAATAACAAACCACCGATTAAAATGATGACGAACAACATAAACAGCGAAAAATATGCACAAAATCTCAAGATTTCATCACATTCTCATCAAAAATTAATACTCCAAATTAATTCTCCATAGGAATCGAGTTAAAGCATAAACCAAAATGAAAATGCATCATAAACAAGGGCAAATTGAATTGCAATGTAAATTATCAAACTAGAATGTGAAATCCTAACATGGGTGTTGTCCAAAATTCACCAAAACATCAAAATATAGTGGTTGTCATCAATGGCTCTTCCAAGCTTTCCAAAAACACAAAAAGGAGATGATAAAATGAAAACAAGGATTCTGCCCTAAAACCCTAAACCCCTAACATGGTCACATCACCACAGATGCAAAAATTTACAAAAATGCTATTATGGGGTGCAGAATTACAAAAATATCACTATGGATTGAAAATGCTAATCTAAACACTAAAGTGACGTGGAAATGACATGGATAGACGTGGCAATGATGTGACAACTCTCTCTTCATCTTAGAATTAATGTCCAAGCTCCAAAATTGCTTCACAAAAATACCAACAAAATAATTTGAAACGAAAATTAGACCAATTAATGCCAAATTAATCAAAATTCGGAATAATGGCCCAATGAAGCCCAATTGATAAAATGCACTAAAGATAGACAATTAAGTACTAAACATCCATAAAGATGAGCACAAAAAGGAAATGGAAAGGGGAAAAATAACGACTCATCATGTACCCTCTTGATTTGAGGTCAAATCCTTTTCAAGAGGGAGGGAAGGGATGATGAAAATCACTTTAAGAGGCTTTCACCTTTTAGGTTTCCGAAACAGTGTCGTAAGGTGTTGGAATGAGAGAGAATCATGCTTTTATTGAGACGTTCCAACTGGAACGCAGAGTTCTTGTTTGTCCGCTGCGAGTCACTTGGTCTACCACTGATAGAACAAGGTTTTGAAGGCTTCATGTGGAGTTCTTTCAATCAAATCATGAATCTGGAGAATATTTGTGAAGCGTCCATCATCGCACATGTACCTATGGATACCTACGAATATTTAAAAAAATATTTTATAAATTTTTAAAATAAAATTCAAATAAAATTAATATATATATATATGTATATAATAAAATATTAATTAAATTTAACTTAAATTTAACTTAATAAAAATAAATTTAATTTAATTGAATTTTTTGCAAATAATGGATATCCACGAGTACAAATATTATGATACCCATACTCGACCCGTTTATGAACGAATATTAAAATACCCATTACTCGCAGGTACCAACTATCTACCACAGATTTTATGTGAACACGGATAATTTTACCATCCCTATTGCAACATCTGATTATACAAATATAATAATATACACAAATTCTAAGCTAACAAACCGCATATTTTTAATAAAATAATATATCTGCAAAACTTCAACTAAAATTGTTTTTTCACAAAAAAAAAAAAAAACACTATGTATCAATCAATCAGAATTTTGATGGAAAGAAGTAAATAAATCAATAATAAAAGTAAAACCAATTCAAATTGTTGTTTCCAACCCATTCTTCTTCTCTAGAAAGTTTTCTTTTCTCTAAGCTTTTCTTCTTTTTTGGTCTCTTTTCTCGTCTGGGGTCTATTTGGTGGTTTTTGCCCACTGTTTTTACACATCTTCACTGACTATGCATGTAAGATTGGTATAGTTTTTTTTCAAGCTTCTATTTTTTGTTCTTCTGTATTTGGTTTTCTTCTTTTATGCTATGCTAGGTTTTTTTTGTTTTCTCTTCGATCTTGTTCTTCTCGTTCATCATATAACACCATCAAGGAGACACTTTTCTCGAATTCAGGTGACCACACTTGTTTCTTCTCTTCTTCATTCCAACATTTAAATCTTTTTCTTCTTATTTTTTGTTCAACTTCTTTTTCTCCTATTTTTGCATGAACGATTACACTTCATTTTGCTGCAAAAAAAACTAATGGTCTCTTTGTTCCACCTAGGTTTTTTTCTTTTCTATTCGATGTTTTTGTTCTCGCTCATCATCTTCAAACAACACAACACAGAAAATGTATTAACATAAATTTTTTTTTAAGTTTAACTTGGATTCTTTAAGAAACTTTTTCATCGTCAAAAGAATAATTAATATTAACAACAATCAAAATTAACTTTTCATCTTCTTCCAACGTCACTATACAGGTATTTATCATTACTTACGAAAGCAATTATGTTTTTCGGGCTCCATGCATTACCAACTCATAACTTATCAGATTCTCAAAAATTAAGAAAATTTTCCCTCTTCCAAGACTTCTTTCTCATTAATTATGGCATATTAAGAAAATAATTATTTTTGGCATGTCTCAATATGGTACCATATATCTCTATGATTGTGCAAGTCGACCCAAAGCTTGTTACATTTGCATTGCACATCAAACCCTTGTAATAGTAATTTTTTGTGGAACTTCTAATACATACCCCACGTCGAGGTATATACATCTCATGTGTGGAACTAGACATTAATAGGTGGTCCAATAGCAACCTAATAGCGGGTGGAACTATATGCCCAACAAACATAAATCTCGCTAGGATAGTCTTTAAACTATAGTTCTGATATCATGTTAAGAAATGAACTTTAAGTCTAACTCAACCCTACAAAATCAATTTGTAAGGTGAGGTTTGCACCCACTTACATACTATCAAATTGTCTTATCTCTAATCGATATGGAACTTCCAACATCCAAGTCATTAATTATGAAGAAAGCAATTACATTTTTTGTGTCTCAATGCACCATCTCAACCGACGGCCCGACCTAGCTCTATCATGGGCTCGGGGCAGCCCATATAAACCATTGGTCTGACTTGGCCCTTTTCGATTGTCGGGTCGACCCGATGCTTTTTGACCTTCAACAAGGGTTGGCATGTCTCGGTCGTCTGCCTAGGATGTCCTTCTCGGCAGTAGGCATGAGCCAGCCTGTCTCGATCATCGAACTAGACTGGCTTGTCTATGTCATTGGCCTATCTTGGACATCGACCCAATTCGTCTCGGTCATGGACCATCGGTACCGAACATACCCATCTAGTTAGTCATTGGGCTGACACAACCTATTCCGGCTTGTCTTGGGCGTCGTCTTGACCTGGCGCTTTTTTACCTTCAACAAGGGTTGGCATGTCTCGGTCGTCTGCCCGGGATGTCCTTCTCGATAGTGGACATGAGTCGACCTGTCTCGATCATCGAACTAGATCGGCCTGTCTATGTCGTTGGCCTGTCTTGGACATCGACCTGACTCGTCTCGATCATGGACCATCAGTACCGAACTAGCCCATCTAGTTAGTCATCGGGCCGACATGACCTATTCTGGCTTGTCTTGGGTGTCATCCTGACCTAACGCTTCTCGACTTTCGGGCTCAAAGTTTTTGTTTTTAAGAATTAGTTAAAGTGTTTTAGTGGGTCAAACCCACCTAATCCTTGGCCCTAACCTACTTTAAGGAGGGTTTGGAGGACTGAGACTTTTGTTTTACTTCCTTAAAGGGAAACTTAATGAAAAGTGGGATAGAACTGGCCATTATACTCACACATCTAGTCATCATGTTTTATTTTTTTGTTATATTCTAATTTTACTTTCACATTACCATAAATTCAAGATTTCTATATTGCATAAGCAAATCACTCGATATAGTAAAATTTATAAATGAATTTAAATTACATATTCAAATAATTTTCTCCTAAAAGAAAAAATGTTAGAAACATGGTTTTCTCCTATAACATTATTCAATCGTATATTTTAAACATATTGTTTTTACAATATATTGTATAAATATAATTTTTAGGTATAAACATTTACATCATCTCATTTATAATCCTTATTAATAACTTTAAATATTTGAAAAAAGGTCATCATTTTTATATAATTTAATTTATACATGTTTTTTTAAAGTAAATTAAAACATATAGATTTTTAATAAAAATAAAAATATATAGTTTTATTTAATTTTTTTTAATATAGAATATTTTCCTTTAATATATCAATTGTAATTTTATTTTTACTTATAATTGTTACACATGTAATCCTAATATTAAATGTGAATTTTTAATTAAATATCATTAAAGTATTATATGGTAAGAAGAATTTCTTAATACATATTTTTAATTTGGGGATTTTATTACAAATGGATCGGGACATTCTAAATTGTTAATATCATTATAAATAGATATAGTGGTTGTATACAAAAATAGATTTTTTTTTCATACTCATCTTATAAGTTTGAAATACAACACGATAACTCTTGATATATGGTTGTTTCTAGAGTAAAAAGAGAGGATGTTATTTTTTTATGTATAAGTTTTTTTATTTAAGCTGTAAACAATGTCATTTTGTTAAACTTTCAAAGTCTTTTATCAAAATACCTATTTTAAATTGTTTTAATTGGTTGTAAATGGAATCGTGAATCCGCATGCATGCTTAATTGATAGGATTATAAATTATAATTGATTAAATGTCTTATTCTATAAAGATTACAATTTCTTATGTAGAATCCTTCATTACATTTTGAAAAAAATACGTTTGATTAGAAAGATTCAAATATATTTCGTTTATGATATATTTGGACCAGTCAAAAGTAAAATCTTAAAAGGAAATTCTCTGATAAAAAGGATCAAGATTGGAAGTGGGGGAAAGAATTTTTGTACTTTGGAACAAGTTGTCAAATAGTGTTTAAATGTAATAATATTATATATAACCAAAATTATATTTTAAGCACTATGCTATTACATTCGAAATTATATTTTAAAGAGTCTCGTCCAACACACACGTACAAAAACTAGTTTGTCTTACAAAGACAATAATGCACCAATTGCCCTTTACGTAAAACTCTGCCACCTTGTTAAATAGTCTTTTTGAAATTGTGATTTCAATGTTTATAACTTCTGAAATATTATCAACCTGTTATTTTTTGGTTCTTGATAAAATTGTTATTGCCTTTTAGTGTGGAGGAAAAAAAATGCTTTGTATCCTAAATACTTTTGGCTTCGTAAAGTGGTAATTTTATTATTTTTCAGAAAAAAAAAGTTGACATGTTTTTTGTTATACGATGTAGTGTGAAGTTAATTAAGAAAATATACGTAATAACGAAATACAAAAATAAAAAAAAAATCAAGTAAAAGTAAATTAACATACAAACAAAGGAATGAAGAGAAACTAGAATCAAAGCAAAGCAAATTCAGGTTGAACAACTAGATGAATTTGCTCCGAATTTGCTCCTCTTGCTAGGGAAATTTTTGTTAAAGATAGTATGTCTAGTGTTACATGAATTTTCCTTTTCTGCTTTACTTTTCATTTATATTTTTCCCCACTTTATTTCCTCTTTTATTTGTAACTGTTGAACCGAAAAGAAAAGAACGTAAGTTAGCTCCGTCAGTCGTTTGTACTATTTACAGGTCCCAAATGGACTTAGGTCTTCGGCACAGATATTTGGTTGATTTATTTATGTATTTGCAAGCCTTGCAAGCTATAAGAAAAATTATTCATATCTAAACAAAAATATCTGTCAAAACAATCATGCATCAGATTAGGAGAAAACTAGACCACTTGGTCACAAACAAGTCACTAATGACAATGAGGGACACAAGTTAAGCAAAGAAATCAGACTTCCAGTGATCCAACAGAAACAGTTTTCAAAAGATTCCTTGGCCACTGTAAGGTCATGCATCTAGGATCAAGCAAACGTTATCTGTGGGTTAAGAGAACATTTTATCCTTCCTGTCCAAATGAAAAACCAAATTGGCAACTATACAAGACGAATATATATAGCTATACAGGAGATGCCATAGAACTTTGTGCTTCTTTTGAGCTTTTCTCAGACTTGGGCTTAGATTTCTTCTCCCGCTTCTTTCTCCTGTAAACCAAGCCAAGTTATTATATGACACAAAATTCTCCCTATATAATATTTTGATAAGTGGAAGTTTTACATACTCGTCATGAGAGCTAAGACCCCAACAAGACTTTAGTTTTCGGCCAATATATTTCAATTCCTTGTCAGAAGGACACTCGTATTTGCTAACCTGCATCAATTTATAGCAACCAAGGCCCCAGTGATCCATGTTAAACACAAGAAAATCGGCTCCCGGCTAATACAAAAGATTTTGCTTTCATCCGTTGCTCAGTTCAAACAAACACACATCAGAATGAGGATCAGTTACCCAATCATCAATAGAATTCAGTGATTCAGAAAGTTCGGACATTGTATGCATGGAACTCTGACGGGAAAAAATGCTCGTAAGATAACTGCAATTAAGCACTTGTGTGAGCAAATACGCAGATTCAGGTCAAGAATACACTACAATATCATACTCTACGAGACCATTTTGTTATTGACCTTGTAACAACAAAAGGGAGAAGACCAAGTGGAAGAATCAGAAAGAAATAATAAGTACCTATCAAAGTCAATAACTTTATGGACGGCATTTGCGTTGCGCAGAGCAGCCAAGGCCAACTGCATCACAAGACATACAGGGGTTAGATTTTGAAGTAAAATAGTTTAAAGCAACGCTGAACTAGAATATTGAAACTGGGTTGACTAGAAAATGTTTAGTTTAGTTTTCAAATCAGTAATTGAGAAATGTAGCCAAAGTTTTCCGTTTTCAGATGATTTAAGATAGGAAAGCCATACAAGCATAATTCAAATTTTGAAACAAACTGGAATTTTAAAAAATATTGGTTTATCAATTTTATATAATGTGAATAATGGTTGACCACTCTTTTGGAAATTTGGTTCATTCATTTCACTGGCGAGGTTTGTGATTTGGGACATGGATGAGTTCTTTTCGGTTGATGAACTGAATTCAATTAATTAGAAAAAAGGTCCACTATTTTATTTTAAATCATTGGAAAGTCAAGGCTGAACAAGGAACTTTTAGATAGCTGCGCTTGTAATAAAAATAGGGACTTTATTATTTACACATTAGTGGTCCGAGAATACCTGCCCAGGAGGAAATAAAAGTGATGCATCTGTAAGCATGATTTTATCAACTTCCAAGTCTGCTTTTTCTTGCAGAGTCTATACATCAGAAGAAAAATTATCATAAAAATATTACAAAAAAGTAATAAGTCAGTTAACATGTTCAAGTTAATGAGGATGCATAGAGTATTATATACCAAGGGAAGAAGAGTGGTTGAACAAATAAAAATTATGGTTCCATGAGATGAGAGAAGGAATTAAAGGAACAACCAGTATATATTGGAAGCTCATCGGACAAGAATTAGATGTGAGAATAGTCAATATGACCAATCCATGTGAGATTAAATTATAAAGAACAACTCCTCACACCTCTCATTTGGTATGCCCCATCTGTCCAGAGATATTATCTAAATTCCCTTTATTTTTATAAGGGAAGACCTTTAGTAACTAGTACTCAATATTTTGCTAATCACCAAGTTGGACAATGGGCTTAGCCAGACAATAATAACGTTGAACAATAGAACTAGTACCTTGAGCCTTTGGAGCTGATCATCACCAACATAGCAGTTGCAGAACTCCTGTAATACCGTTAGTCACAATTTTTAGCAAATGAAAAAAAAAAACAGTGCTGATATCAGCCAAGTCATGTAATAACTAATACAGAAGAAAGATAAAACACAAGTTTTTATTTAAACATGAATCAATGGTTTTAAAAAATTTAACATTTTAAAAGTTCCACTCAGCCAAACCTCCATATCATTTATGAAACCTTCAACTGAGCGATACGGCGCATAAACAATAAGATCAAATTCCAAACTCTGCAAAACAAGTTTTTCACATCATAGATGAACAAAAACAAAAACATAAAAAATAGATTACTTTGCTATTTGAGGAAAATACATGCCTGATAGACTATCATTTCGTAATTGAGAATCATTTGATGATCCCGTGAAACCTCGGCCTTACTAAGCTCCTCAGCTGACACATAATTTTCTTCTATCTTACAAGCAGCATATATGCATGCCAACCTGTGAACAGTGTTATTGATATCGAATAACGGAAAATATCGGATTCTCTAAACATCCTTTATAAAGTTATGGCGGAAACATTGGAGTTAAAAGAAATACGATATATGGATATAGATCATTAATATATATATATATATATATATATATATATATATATATATTGTCTAGAGGAATGTGAGAGGTGGTGACAGTAGCAACCGGCGATGAGCGGCGGCAACTGGCAATGGGAGGCGGCCACCGGGCAAGCAGCAAGGTCAGTGCAAAAGAAAGAAGACAGATTTGGGAAGGGTTAGTGGAGTATTAGGTTAAAAGAAAAGAGAACGTATTCAGCCTGCAATTAGGGCCACGTTCTACATAGTTGCATCTCATAAGTATGCACGTCGCTACCCGTCCTAAGTAGGGTTTATTCTCAACATGTCACTGCCCCTACTTCTTCTCCGTGTCATTGTCCTTGTTGCTTCCCCATGCCGCCCCGCCTGCCATAGCCGTTCCGCACCCACCACCCGTTATGAAAAAGCGGCCGCCATGAGAAACCCGACTCGCTACCTCCTTCTTATGGAGGCAGGCTGAAAACAACCACCGGTTTCCGCTTAGTCACCACCATAACCAAGTTTTAATAACCGGTGAAAAGTCAAATAAATGCAACAATGACTTTAATGAAGTTTAGATAGATAAATAAGTAAACAATCAAACCAAATTATAAAAACTATATAATTGGCTCAAAAGAATAAAAAGTCAAATCAAAATGACTAATCCACACCTCACAAGCAGTGACCCAAAAGCAATCATTATAACCATTTTCAACATCTTCAAATAAACTCAATAGTGAATTTACTATAATGATTGATGAATTCCAATTCCGATTCAATGTTGCCAAAAATGCAAGTGCTATCATCCTAGGTTTAGAGGTCCTCATTAGACTAAATTGAAACTTACATTATATGTTTTGGCTGATGTTCCATCACCGACCATTTCAAATAGAATCTTTTAAAAAATATAAGGGCCGTTGCCTGTATATAATGAACCATTTCAATCATCTCATTAGCACAAAATGCTTCAAAATTGCATTTAAAATATCCAGATAAAGAAAGGCCCACATACCTTGACCTTGCGAGGTAAGTTGAATCCTTTACATATATTCTGAACCAAGATTTCATAACTGGCCCTTACACATTTTTCTTGTTCAATACTAAGAGGTTTTGTCCCAGAATGCTTTTCAGCTGACATAAAATACTACCTTGTAAACAGTAGAAAATAGAATTTCGCAAAAACAAAATGTGGAACAGAAACCCAATGAAATAAATAGAGATAATAAAGACAAGATGATAAAAACATAGAGGAAAAAAAATAGTCATCTTTACAAAAATAACATTACCATTGTCCTTTGTGGTATTGCGTGGTTCAGGATACGATAAAGACCCATTACCATCTACTTCCATTAGAGTTGTTCCATACTTTTTGGAAAAAAAAAAAAGAATAGTAGTCATCAGCATCCATGTAATAAATTTCAAATGATACTATGAAATATTTATAGAGGCATTCTTAGAATGATCTTATTTGATCTTATGACTTTCATAGGCTCCTTTTAGCTTCATTAAATTCCCTGTTTTGGCATCAAAATAAACCTTTTATAATAAGTTTAATTGTCAACTCTATGGCATAAGCTCTCATGAGTCATGTGACAAAATCAATTTTCAATTAGTTGTTCCCAAGCACGCTCTAAGTCTACAAGGAATAAGGGAAAATCAGCCCCCACAAGACCACATTATTCAAGAAAATATGATCCGATTCATTAGGTTAAAGCATACCTCCCCTAGAATTTGTCTTGCTCTTTGATTCGCTTCTCGATGTTTCATAATCTAAGAGAATAGAGAAAAGAAAAATGAAAAACAGTAAAGTGTAAGCAAATTATAACAAAATATAATTGCTCAGCCCCTCTTGTGCAGAAAGATTAGAACAGCATCTGCTGGGAAAATGAATATGAATATGAAGGTTGACTTTAATGAATAGCAAACACACAAACGAACAACACAAGTACCAGATCTTGAGAAGTGAAAATCCATTTAGCTCGTTGGGTAGAGGTCATGAAATCAGCCATGGTTAATCAGAAACGCTATTTGAGGAGCTTTTGTTCAATTATTTAACCCCAAATTATATTGCAGATCAAGCTTCTCGTCAGATAGTTGAGAAAGTGCTGAAAACAGTTCAGATTACAAACATAAGGATTTTAACTCAATTATTCAAAGAATGAATTGGAAAACAAAAAAAAACATTTTAATCTAGCCCTTCGCATTTTTTCTTGAAATCAAAATCAATGAACCCCTCCTAATTCATGTTTATAAACACAATATAACTCTGTCTTCCTTTTCTTAATTTAACTCTGATTTCCCTGTATCCGCATTGTACCATAATGATCACAATACAGCTTTCCCAATATGAGATTGTATATTGATGTAGTAACCTGAACGAAAAGTCCCATATCAGTACAGAACCAAATCTGGACAGAACATTTTCTTTGAGGCCATTGGACACATGGTAGTGGAAGAAGTTAAAAATACCTTACTCCACTGGAATATTTCACCATCATCAAATTCCAAAGTCAAAATGCCAACAGGATCAAGCTGAATTGACCGACCCCAAAATTTACTCTTTAAGCTCCTATCTCCACGAAATTTCCAATATTTTCAAAGCCATGTAACCAATTAAGTTAAAATTAGACGAATTAACAAACTAACCTTACGCAGAAGAAGAAGATTGCAGATGAGCAACAGACGAGTGCTGAAGGACAGACGCCAGAACGCAGAGAGGCGTTGAGGAACGCAGAGAACACAGAACCAACAGAGCAATCACGGACGCGCAGGGACTCACGACGAAAGAACAACCTCCAACGACGGAGGAGCACCGGCGAACGAAACGAAGTATGGCGGAGGAGTAGCGGCGAACGAAATGACGAATGGCAGAGGAACAACGACGAATCACCAATGAGCACCGATGAATGGAGGAGGACGACAACCGGAGGAAGAGGACGACCGCAGGACGAGGACCGACGACCGGCGGAGGAGCAACGACAACGACGTAAACGACTGTGACAGAGGAGAGGAGTGTGCTGCGAGTGCACGAAAGCGGCAGCAGATTAGGATTCTGATTTCAGAAAATAAGTTTTTTAAGATGTAACTGGCTTTTAGGGTGGATTATCCGGGAAGAATTGTTTGGGGGAGAGTACGAATATAAATTTTTTTTAAATTGATTTTGACGATAAAATAAATGTATTTAAAAATGAATTTTATGAAAATTAGTGAATAATTTAAGTGATACGATAAATTAAAAAAAATATATAATAGATAAAATTTAAAATTTAAAATTGAATAACTTTTAAATAAGTTAAAAATATTAAATTTTAATGATATTTTAATTATTATTTATATATATTATTAATAATTATTATCATTATATATTATTTTTAATTATTATATTATATATAATTATTATTAATTATTATATTATTCATATTTTTATTATTATATATATTATTAATAATAACTATAATTATATATACATATAAATATATATTATTATTACTTTATTATTATATATATATATATATAATAAAATAATAATGTATAACAAATGATAATAATATATGTAACGGAAAAAGTTATAAAAGTAAAAGTAATATAAATTTCTTCAAACCTCTCCACAATTGAAGGGATGAAATTTGATATTCATCCTCCAAATTCATCTCGCTTTTCCATTTAAATCATGTTAAAAGAATATAAAAAAAAAAATCGATCCATCACAAATCTGCTTATAATTGTTGTTAACCATTTAAGTAAGCATAGCGTTAGGCGTTAGGGTCGACTCAAATTTACATAACTCGGTTCAAGTGAGCTAGACCCGTTTCACAGGTTCTCTAACCCACTATAATTTATCTATTATCAAATTTTAATAGGTTATATAGATTAATATAGTGACGAGTCCGATGTCACTTACTCATTACAACAATAAAAAAAATTACTCAATGCAACAATTTTAATTCTATTAACTTTATTTTAAATTATGTAACTAAGCATGGGTTTAATTTTCATTAATTATAGTTTATATATATCAAAAAAATTTAAGTAATACATAATTAACTTTAAATTAATTATTAGAATTTTTTAATTTATAAAATAAGAATAAAGAGTAAAATATTACCATTACTATTTGTTGATTTCTTTATGTACCTGATCGATACTATTTAGGTGCGGAACCAGACGGTCTTAAGAGTCCTCTGTGTCGAACCTCCTCCTGTTCCTCCCTGGACTCCTCCTGAGACTCTCAGCCGTCTGCACTCCGGGGGTGGGGGTACCTGCAGGCACTCCGACGCTCAAGTTAGAGAGTGATTGATATGGGTAGTAGTAGATTAATCAGAAAAGTGTACCTTTACCTGTTCACTAGGCCTTAA
>Ga0099822_1004086_pt1 | contig 18912 bp, 9 predicted proteins | sample CowpeawhiteBW_FD_76839 | JGI IMG/M metagenome (GOLD analysis project Ga0099822, IMG submission 76839) | Root nodule microbial communities of legume samples collected from California USA - Cow pea white BW | ecosystem: Host-associated > Plants > Roots > Nodule | place: USA: California | collected...
ATATAAATATAATTTAATATATATAAATATATATATATATATATATATATATATATATATATATATATATATATATAATTGCCGTATCTCACGTGATGGAAAATGATAATAATAAGAAGAAAAAGATAAATAGTACAACAAATGTAGACTATAAAAATAAAATTATAACTTTAGCATAAAAAAATAACATTAATTTTGATTAAATTATTTACCAATATATATTTTTGGTGAGAATGTTCATCACATTACATAGTATGATTGGGTGTTTCTTATTATTGTGTTCTTGATTAATTTCCTGTTATGTTCTTGATTAGTTTATATTTGGAATTTGTAAATATAAATTACAAAAATTTACCATTTTTCTTTCTCGAATTGTTACATATTGCGCAGTTAGAAACTTAAATTAAAAAAGAAAAAACATTATTTTTCTTTATTTCATTAGAGAATAATAGATATTTAAGAAATTATGAGGGTGCCAGAATAAAACATGGGAGTTCATGGAGCAATGGCCACTTTAGAAATACTGAATATTTTTTGGGCCATATACAATCCGTAGATTAGTCCGAGTTTAAAGATGAAATGGATTTTATTTGGACTTTTACTATTTACACTCTCCCCATTTTGTCTACTTTCCTTTATTTTTATTGCCAAATATACTGTTTTATCCAACAAAGGTATAAACTCTTAACCCTACGATATTCCCTCAATTATGATTGTTCTCTCAATCCGTGCCAATTTTTTATCATCTCGCTATTGAAGATACACAATTTTTACCTTAATTTTGTTTGAATGTGACTATATTGAATTGGGTTTTCTAACAAAATATTTTTTAAAACTCTCCATATCGTATCCATACAAGTAACTTGATTTTTTATTTATTTTAGAAACAAAATTGAAAGGTTCTTTCGACAACAATTCTAAATTAAATATTTTTTGAAATGTTATGAATTTTTTGTGTGAAGTTATTACAAAAATAATTTGCATAATTTATTTTTTTATCGGCAAAGTATAAGTGTTTATATATATAGGGAGTACTTGGGATACTCCAACCCATATACAAAAATATATATAAAGTGTTCCCAGTTATTCTATCTTTATATATCAAGATTAATGACATGTACATTTGATAACAAAGATCCTTACCAACCAAACAAATAAAAGTGTTTATATCACATTTAACTCATAAAGCAATATAGATTTATGTGTGCATTGCTAGGGAAGCATATTCAATAAAGCATACAAGAATCGTGTTGCTATACTCCCTACATGTTTCCACACCTATAATTTATGTGGTTGGTTTACCACTCATCACTTTCTCTTAGCTATGATTCCAGGACTTTATCAAATTATTCAATTGTCTTTGTTTCCATATAGAGGTTTCACATGGTGCTCTTGGAAACACATTGCATATTTCTTCCGTCACATCAATATCCCTCGTTCATTGCTTGTTATTTTCCTGATTATGCCTTCGACCTGTGTTCATCCCAATTGTGAATGTTTTAGCAATCACCATTTGACATTGTAATAGCATGCCTTCTCCTTGTTTTGGGTAGTCTTCGATTGCCCATTCTTCCAGTCTCTTCTGGCCTTTATATCCACACTTGTATCCAAACAAACTTGGAATATATTTGTTAAAATTCAACCTCTCCCCCTCCCTCCCACCTTCCATCTAACCACCCACCCCACAAATGTTCTTACCTTTATAGTCCAATATTTCTATGGTTTGCTATGTTATAGATCCAATGCAGTGTATAGGACACATGCACCAATCCGAAAAAGAGAAGCTTACCTTAGTGCTTTTATGTTTCATCCATGCCTACACTCTTAGTTGAGCCATACAAAATATTTCTTCTGCATCAGATATGGCGTTGTTAAACACAACATTGTTCCTATGTTTCCATATACTCCACATGACAGCCACCCATTCCCCTTCCAAATTTCATTCCCTTTATGGTTGAGTTCCAATGCATGGAAATGTAGAAAGCTTTCTTAAGGCTTACTATAGTGGACATTCAAGATCCTTACCCATTTGTTGCACATGTTCCAGACTTAAGAGGCAACTTTACAATCAAAGAACAAATGACTTACGCTTTCTTCTTGCTCTCCACAAAGGGAAAAACCATAATTATTCAATAAAACTCTTATACGTCTAAGGTTTATCTTTGTAGGTACTCCCTTTAACATAACACGCCATGCAAAAAAATTGTTGATGGAATAACTTTAACCCTCCATGGGCTTTGAAAGAATTGAAGTAATTCTCCATTGCAGATGCCTTGCATCTTTTCATATGCTGATTTAACTGTATATTCCTTATCTTTCCCATCCATCCACTGTAGACTATCAACTCATCTGCTATCAATATTTATCCTCTTTAGGTCTACCATAAAAGATTGAAATAAATTCTTTTCTCATTCAAACCATTCTCTCCTCCATCCAAGATTCCATTCTCACTTATCATTTTCCCACTTCCCACATTCGTTTATGGTTCTTTCTTTTTTATTTGAAATTAAATATAATCTAGGGTAAGAATCTCTAAGTGCTTTCTCCCCTGCCCATACATCTTCCCAAAACTTTATTATAGTCCCTGAACCAACTCTCCAAGTCACACTTTCCTTAAACCAAGTTTTTTCTTCACCTGATCCACAAACCTTTCATAGATCATTCCACCAATGAGATTCTCTTTGTCCACACTATCATCCAAGCTTCTCCATGAATCATATTTTGAATCTAAAACGTCTTTCCATAATTCCTTTTCTTCTGTGTGTAACCTCCACTTTTACTTAACCAAAAGTGTTGTATTGAATTTGTTTTCTTCTGTTTCGTTTTGAAAAAGACAATAAAGAGTTTGTTTATGTAAATAAACTCTCGAAGAAAGAAAGAAAAAGGGATTGTAGATGGAAAGAAACAACCTTATGTTTTCCTTTTTTGTAATATTGGCACTTACAAATGTTTAATACTGATCCAACATATACTAGCGAGAGAAATCCCCTTGTTGAACAATGCCCAATAGCTATGCTTTGGTCCAAATGTCGCGTGGTTTTGCTGACACTTTTTCAAGCAAGCATTTGACCATTGTCTTCAATGGGAATTACCTGCATGTGGCATATGTATGACTAAGACTAGATCTTTTGTTTGACTAGTTAAAACTGGTACTTGGAAACCAAAAATTGTGGTCGTGTTTTTAACCTCCACTAACACTAACCAATGGTGATAGTTCAAATTTTTAACTGCATCTAATTCTAGTTTCATCTTCATCGAATTCACGATTTCCTATGTCATAAGAAATTAAATCATAGATAATTTTCTAACGGGAGAAAAAAAGATTTGACGACATATATGCGTTTCATATAGCCTCTAATTAATTTCCATTATACCTGATTCTTGGTTCCACTTTTCAAAGTATAGTCCATGTATGAAGTTAACAATATTTTGGTCTTGTCAAAGCAATACAATGCAACGATGGAATCAAACACATTGAATAAACCTGACGTGGCTTGGATTGAACTGGTCCAACTTTAGCTTTCGAATCTTTGGTCCACGATCTATTTATTCCCTACTTTGTATTCACCCCGAAGCCCGACGAATCATTCAAACTAATAAATTATTCTATCTTCACTCTTTTTTCCATACAGAAACAAATTACCTCAAAAGATAAAAAGTGAAATACTCTGCTTGTGTATGGTCTCATTTCATGCTTAATCAAAAAAGGAAAAATACTTTAATCATTAGAAAATTAGGAGAGACGGTAACGATAATTATTCAAAAACGACTCGTTAATTTCTCGTACGTGACACCCTTACATTACAGTTATGTGCAGCTTAGAATTGAACCTGAGATTGACCTCTGTGGGGTCGGAGTAACAGTGGGAAAGGTGGAAGAGATGGATGAGGAAAAAACAAGTATGTAAGTGAGTATGTGTAGAGAATGAAGAGAATGGTGGAAGAAAAAAGAATGAGTGAAAGGGTGAAAAAACTTTACAAATTGCACTGAAAGCTAGTGATGTAAATGTAGTTGATGGGATCCTCTGGGGCCTCTGGACTGGTAAAGCTCCAACTTGCTCTTGGAATCGAGCAAAAGGGCCTCGAGTGTTTGGTTATGGGCCACGAAAGATTGCTTGGAGGCCCATTCGATGACTCCGAGGACTTCGGCCTGGGCAAGTTCGTCGCTGTCGGGAACGTGCATTGCAATGTAGGAGAGAAGAAGCAGCGCCGGAATCTTAACCATCTCTTCCCCAAAATAGACCAGCTGAATCAAGTGTTTAGCCCCGCCGGCGCTTATAATGGCCTTGGCGTGATCCACGTGGAGGTAATTCTCGGTGCAGGCGAATTTCGCCAGTGCAATCGACGCCTCTCTTGTCACCTCCGCTTCCCTTTCGTCCAGAAGCCTCACCAACGGCCCAATCATCCTTGTCTCGGTAGCCTTGAACGTTCTCGCCAAATTCCCAATCGTCTTGATGCACGGAATCAGAAGGATTGAATCCGAATCCGCTTTCTCGATTATCTTAACCACTTGATCAACCACCGCTTTGCAAGCCGGAGAGTTCGGCTTGAACGCCGATTTCCTCAATTCCGGATCTTTCTCTGCCACCGCCGTAATCTCCATCACCGCCATCGCCGAATTGTACTGCACGGCCTCTGTTCCTTTCTCAAGGAGAACAGCGAAACACAACAAGGCTCGTGATTCGGTGATGCTACGACAAATTGGGGAGTTCCCTTTGGCCAATTGCCAGAGAGCCCTCGCTGCCATTTCCTTCATGTAAGACTTAGTCCCAGGATCCTCCAGATCCCTTCCTTTCATGTTAATCCCCGAATGTGAATAGTTTCGCTGGTGATTCTGATTGTTGTTTCCCAGTTTACCGTCATTACCAACCCCATTACTCTTGCTCTGATTATTCTGATTGGTTTCGTTTCCTTGCTTGTTGGCAGCGTGCATTGCGATTGTGCTGGTGATTACTCTGTGCAGATTTCGCGGTCCTTCACCGAAGGGATGTGGGATGCGTGTGGGAATTTCGGCGTCGTGGTGGAGATTGTGCTTTCGGAGATTATTGTTGTTGGTGTTGCTACTGGCGACGACGAGGGCGTGGATGGAAGTGGGTTTCTTGCTGACAATAGCGTACTTACTGTGTTCCTCAACAGTTTCGAAAGCGAGGTGGCCAACCAGTAAAGTCACCATCTTGTGCTGAGCGAAAAGGTCCTGAGATTTGGGGTAATTCGCAGCGAGTTCCGACACGGCCCACGCCACCACACCTTGCACTTTCATAGGACCTTCCTTCAGGATCTTTGCCAGCACCGAGCACGCCCCAACGTGGATCATGTGCTCCACGCTCTCAGGGTCACGCCCCAACAGACCCACGGCACGTGCCGCGTTCTCTTGCCCTTCGCTTTTCCCCTCCTTCAGAAGCTTCAGCAGGGGACCCACCCCGCCCTCCTCGATTATCAGCTTCCCGTAGCGCTGGCTGCCGCTCGCCAGAGACACCAGCGACGCCGCTGCGTCCGACCGCTCCTCCGGGGACCCCGTGTGGAGGACGGCGATCTGCTCCCAGATGAGGCAGAGGATCGGCTCGTTCGCGGCTATCGGAGGGAGCCCACCGAGATACTCGCCGCCGGCTTCGCCGGCGGAGACGCGGAGTAGCCAGGAGACGTCCCCGACGGAGTTTTCAAGGTGCGAGGAGACCTTGCGGAAGGCGGCGCTAGGGTTGAGTGTAAACACGCGCTTCATGAGAGCGTTGCCGCGACACTTGAGGACCAGGGCCAGAGCCTTGTCGAGGACCTGTTCTGTCTCATCGATGATGCGGCGCGTGGGACGCTCGTAGAGTTCGGAACTGGCACGCGCCGCCTGACGGAGCAGCGCCGCCAGCTTCTCCGTCTTGGACTTGAGCTCGGCGCATTCCTGTTTGAAGGAAGTGGCCTCGTCGGCGGCTTTGGTGACTTGATCGGCGAGTTGGATGGGTTTGGCCAATATCTTCTTGACTATGTCCCCCATGGGAGCAAATCAACATGAAAAAGAAAACACTATGAAATGGATCGAATATTTTTGTTTTCAGGCAGAAAGAGTAATGAATGGTTTTTTATGGTTGAAGAAGCAGAGGTTGTTTTACGAGGTCAAACGCAAACGCCCTTTCCATCTCAGTTCTCTTTTTATAATAAACAAACGCGGTCTGCTTCTCGTTAAGCTGTGACAACCAGACACGTCCTTTTCTTTATTAATTTGTGTACTAAAAAAGTATTTTTTATTTTTCGTGCTTTTGAAGTTTGATCTTAACCTAGAAAGGAATCTACCTCAGCAATCAGAGAGATTCACAGCTGCCTTTTCCCACAAAATCTGTACTGCGTACTGAACAACCACCGCACGTACCAATCTGCACTTTCCCTTTTTTTAATTTGTGTTTGGTCTCATTTGAGTTTGTATTAGGATTCACCCTTCACTTATCTCTTGTTAATTTATGGCAACGGGTAAATGTGATTCATGTGGAGCTTCAATCCATGTCAAACAATACGTTTGGACCCTTCGATCCAACCAGTACTGCTTCGAATATGTTGTAGATTTTATATCATAATAATCTAACTAATTTTATGGACCCTACACACCAATTCCTTTTTATCCTATAGTACCTATATAATCCAATAAATACGTTAAGTAATATGGTGTAATAAATGTAAGGGTTAATTATGTTTTTTAACCATTAATTTTTAAATTAATTTTAAAATTAGTCTATTTTGAAACTTTAGATCAATTTAGTATTTCATTTTTTCAAAATATATAGATTTAATCTTTCTAATCAAATTTTGTTAGATTTTTTTAATGTTTTGTACGCATTTCAGGATTGTATTTGAGTTATTTATAATGTTTGACACATTATTAAGATATTTTTTCAAAAGCTAAATTGATTGACATCTATATAAGGTAAATGAGTATCATCTAACTAATTAAACCAAATATATAAATAAATTTTTTATAATAAATTTTGGTTTCGGGTTAATATAATCTCAGCCACATGAATACATATATAGTGATTTTGATTTGCGTTAAAATATTAAACATTTAAAAGGTAAAGAAAATTTAAATGTGTTTATTTATTTATATTTGACTCAAATATTTAATTAGTAATAATTACATTCAAACTATTTTACCAGGAATGTTTCATTTTAATACTTTGAAAATTTTAGTAATGATACATATAGACACAGTCAATATAGAATAACTTTGTTCCCGGTTAAGTATTATTTGGTCAGCAAATTTAGATCTAAAGTAGTTAGTGTAAAGGTTTTTCAAACTACTGGTAAAACAAAGGAAAACATATGCAAAGGCATTTTAGCAGTTCTTTATGAACTTATTTGACCTTTTCAACGTTATTAACAGAACATGTACATTGTTTTCGTTAGTTAGTTTGGTGTCCGACCAAATTAAAATTAAAAGACGAGTTGAGAATGAATAATAAATGTTATTATTATTATTATTATTAGTTTTCTTATTTTATCGATTTTGTTTAATTTGAACTCACTAGTCATAAAAAAAATCAATAATGTGACATTTAATTATAGTTATATTATGATTAAAATAAAATTATCAATACTTTTTTAATAATTTTAATACCAAATTATGAAGTAGATTTAGAAATGACAATGAGTCGGGTGGGATACAGATAGTGCATACCCGCAACTCGATTCGTAAAAAAAATTCATGTGTTACCTGCTTGTTTACCCGTCGGGTACCCGTTTAAAAAATATCCGTAGATTTTTGAAAACTCACCATAAATATTTAAAAAAGATATATATTTTATAATTTGTTAAATAAAATTATGGAAATAAAATAAAATATAAATTTATTTTTAATTTTAATTTTAATTTTAATTAAATTTAATGTAATAAAATATAATTTTAATTTTAATTTTAATTAAATTTAACTTAATAAAATATAATTTTAATTTCTTACGATTAACGAGTATCTACGGATACGAATATAATCCATGTATCCGATCCGTTTATAAGCAGATATTAAGATACACAAATAATAAACACTCACAAACACTAACTATTCGCCATGAATTTTTTCTGCGAATATATGCATGCACATATGTTTTTGTCATCCTTATATTAGATTATCTTTCGTATAATAAGTATGTCATAATAGAATAATAATAGTTGAGTGGTTCATTCTCAAATGTAAAAAAAATATTATTATTATTATTATTATATCATAACTATTAATTAACGATTATATGTAATTTTATAATAAGTGATTAACCCGATAATAAGTTGTGATTTCGTAACAAGTAATTAATCAAACAATTTAGTAAAAAGGTAAACATATTGTTATTTTTTTAAATTAAATTACTTCATGAAATCTTTTAATGGATAATGGGATGAAGTTGAATAAAGGAATAACTAACGAGTACGATATTTAAAAAAGACAATTAAGCCAAAATAAAAAAAGTTAGATTACTTTTCCATTTTTTAATTAAAATATTTAATTTAGTATTCTATTTTTAAAATATTTAAGCATGAAAAATATAAAAAAAGAAAAGAAAAAATTATTTATATTATGAAAGAAAATAATAAGTAGATAAAAAGTACAAATTTATCCAAATAGTATAAAATAATAAATTAGTCAAATAAAAAATAATGTATAGAGGTTCAAATTTTCTTTTGTTATTCAATTGACTACTTTATATGAAAATGTTTGTTATTGTCTTTCTTTTTAAAATAACACTAACATGTTCATGACATGGAATAAGAAGACAACTTGAAAGATTTAAAGAATTAGAAGATCAAAATAGACATTTTTAAAATAAGGAATCAGCCCAATTTTTTTAATAAATCAAGAACCAGATTATAATTTAGCCATTGGATTAAATTCATTTTTCCAAATATTGAAAGTGTTAGTTACAAAAGAGATAGGTATAATTAACTTAAAGGAGTGAAATTTAAATTAAAAAAAAAAAGGATTTAAAAAATAATACGTATCGGTTTCAATAGGAAAACTAAGAAACTAAGATGATTTCAATGTAGGTTATAATATTCATAATCTGATAAGTAAGTTAAGTATTTTTAATTTGTTCTTATGATTAAAAAAAATGTTTTAAGTTTTATAAATCTCAACTTATTCTTTAGAAAATGAGAAAACAAACATCTTGAAACCAAGATAAATAGTAATTTTGAATAAAAAATATAAACATTACAAAATGTAATTAAGGCTCTAAAAAAATAATTTATTATCAACGACTAAATAAAAAAAATATTAATTACTATTATAATAAAAAATTATAATTTTCCAATTTCTAATTAGAAATTAAGTTAGAAATAAATTCATTTGGTAGCAAGTAATTAATATTTTTTTTTGATAAATATTTAATAATTAATAATTTTTAATTTTATAAATTAGAATCTAAATTGGTTATTATAATAATTAACAATCATTTGATCATTAAAATTAGTAATTAATAAAACTTTTTATTGAATAAAATTATTTTAAAAATAATAAATAATAATTTTTAAAGAAACGACGCAGTAAAATATAAATAATTTTGAAAAATGAAAATATTGAATACATTAAAGTTTGAAAAACTGTAATACAAAATTACTCCACTAAAATATATTATCAAATTATATTGATATATTTTTAATGAGTTGAATTTAGAGTTTGGGTAGTCCTAATTTGGACACACATAAAATACTAATATTTATTAGATATTGGTTTTTCACAATCACAGAATATTATTTCACTAACACATAATGGCCCAGCCAAATGTTTGCACATGCAAATACCATATATCACCACGTATGTATTCTCCCCTGGCCCATTCAAACACTAAAGTTGAAAAGCAATGATTAATTTGGACCAATAATTGGGAAAACATTATAAGCACTCTATCATGCATGTTCATCACAAATTCAATCTTTCACATGGTATGTCAAAACCATTGCTGTTATTTGCATATAATTATTGTAGTAAGTGAAATAAAAAAAAATGCAGAGTTTTATAAATTTAGAGAACACAATATAAGGATACGTATCGATTTGTATTTTATTTTTAATATTTTTTGGTAAATTAAAATTGAGGTTAGGAATTAAAAACTATAAAAGTTGAAATCAACCAAGACAAATCAATGCACAAATTCAATCAACCAAACAATCAAAAAAATTTAGTTATCTCAAGATTCAATTCAAATTTAAACAATTAATTAATTTAATCAATGGACTAAATTAATTATACAAATCATTCAATTTAATTTATATTTAGTTAGCAAAATTAAGATTCAATTAATTTATAATTTGAATTCTAATTCCAGAAACAATTTGATATCCAGATAACAGAATTGAAATTAGAGAAAAGAAAAATAAATTAAAATTGACGACGGATCAGGCAAAAGTAAATAAAAAAGTTGAAATATAATAATGAAAAAATATGAAAAGACGACTAATAGAGAAAAAGTTGCAATACAATAATGGAAGAATTTGAAAAGATGACTAATAGAGAAAGGAAAATTAAAATCCTATAAACTGTTCTATTAATTTTTATGGATGTGTTATGTTAGAATTAACCTTTACAATAGATAGTAAACCTAAACTCTAATGTTACAAACTCCAAAAAATAATGGGTCTAATTAGGTTTAATAAATCAAAGTATAAAAACATGCAAATGTCGCAACGTATTTATATTTAATTTGTTTGAACTTTTAAAAATCATAAAAAATAGTCAAAGAGTCCGAATCTAGTTATCCGTTCATCAATTTTAAAGTTTTAAAAGTGTAGAATCCAATACAGTTAGAATCAACAAAAACTATATCCAAAATAGTAAACAAAGATAAATAAACTAAAAACATAAAATAAAATTAATATATAATAAAACTATAAATGTGTGTAAAACATGTACCATAAAATGCTAATCCTATTTCTATGCAACACTTAGAAAAAGAGATATATTCAAAGGCTTTGTAAAAGCAAAAGAAATCCTAGTAAACTCAAATGCCCCTCAAAAATCATGATGAGAAAAAGAAAGTTTGAAAAAAGTGAGAAGTTAAAGTTTTAGAGACAAAAGGTGGTGGCTTTTGGGATGACCAAAAGGTTGGAGATGTAACAGGACCTGAACTTTATAAGACCATTATTATTCAACATGAACAAGGATTACCCCAATCCCAAGCCCTTCTGTCCCAAACACACGACAGATACGAAACTTGACAACATATAATTACTGACATTGGGGTCCCATTGCCTTTCAGATTGTAAACAACGAGTTCCATATAAAGTAGATTCAACTCAATATGTCTCCAAATTCTATGTTGTTTTATATGTGGATAAGATAACGATGTTTTTCTTTTTATTATTTATCAAAAATATACCTCAAGAGGTCTGAGACTAATAAAATATTTTGTTTTTTGTAATCAAAGTTTTCTTCATTTACATAACTCACTCATCTTGAATTCTATTGGTAGTGGACCAAATATTGCACGGTGTTCCGTAACTCGTACAACGATATATGTGATCGCTAACCCCTTTTATAATACTTGGCTTTAAAGGGAAATCTGCATATCAGTGGTCAAACAGGACAAGGGTAATTGCCAGAAAATGTGGTGACAAATTAACATTAGTGTTCCGCGAAGTGATTGATAATGTTGCATGCAGGCACAGGATTGGTTCCTTAGTATTTAGCTGAGAAACATGCATTAGTTTCCTATTTGTAAGTATCAGTGAGACATAGACGTCTAAATCGTATTTATAATGGGTGTTCTTTCTCATTGGTTCAACTTTCCTGGAAGCAACATCGTCTGGATTATCTACCAAACAACACTGTTTCTACATATCACAGGTCTTTTTCCCAACCATGCCCAATCTCATCATTTCCGCACGTTCAATTTTCAACAGTGAGGTCATAATTCATTTCATGAGTAAGTTTTAAAAGGCTTAATTAGGGTTTTTAACATAGTTTTTGTTCCGGTACACTCAATTTGTGGAATAAGAGCAATAAACCTCTTTTTCTTCTAGAACAAATATCAATATATGTATATTTTATTTGAGTTGTTAAAAATTGGTTTATATATGACGTTTCGTCCGCTTGCTACGTGTAGTTCTGAGTGAGTCCGTTACATAATGATTTGTGAATATTATGGATTACCTGGAGCAACCAATAATGTTATTAGAGACCATATGGTGACAAGGGCTGTTAGCAAAAATATATGACAATATCGTTTTGTTTTTTGTTTTTAGTGATAAGAAAAAGGGAAATACCCTATTTAAGTTTCTCACTCAACTGCAAAGTAGGTCCTATCATATCTCTTTTCTTCTCCAAATGAGATATAAAGTATCACTATCTTCTGTGTAGTGTATTATTAAAAGAGAGGAAATAAAGCCCGTATTAAACTCTAAGTATCTTTGCCCCATAGTAAGATCTTTCATTTTATTGGATGATCATAGTGCCTCAAAAAGTTGTATATTTGGACTTTTTTTTTTTTAATTTCAGGGTTAGTTTAAAGTTGTTGTAATTATGGATCGTTTGAATTTTCTTTTAATATAGGGCGAAGTCGTCAAGAGGGGGACGAGTGTCATAATATAAATCGATTTTATTTCTTTCAAAAAAAAAAGTAAAGTTCGTAAGTCATGATGACTAGAAAAGTGAAATTATTATGAGTCATAACAATTTCAATATCAAAAAAGTAGAATCATCATGATTAATAATGACTTCAGTGTATAAAGAAGTGAAGTCGTTATGAGTTCTAACGAGTTTACTTTTTTTCCAAAAAAAAAAAAATGAAACTGGTTTGTATCATGACAATTTCAATTCTGATGTCATCCACACTCCCGACGACTTCACCATTTTTTATAAAAAAGTAAAAAATTAAACCAACCAATATTTATAATTTCCACTTAAAACCACCCAAATAAATAAAAAAATACTTGTCTGGGTGGCATTTTGTTACAAAGAATAAGCTAATACAATTCTACGTTTTGCAAGGCAAATTATTATGTAATTTTCCATCTACGTGAATTTTGTGAACCGGTAAGAGGCTCTTATATTTTCTAATAGGCACCTTCTTCCTGTACCTCCTTTTTTTTTTCTGCACTCAAATACTTGATCAAGTTACCGTTTTACCCTCTCCTTCTTCTCCTATGCAGCCCCTATTTCCAGCGGCGGTGCACCGCCAGATTCCCCTGTTCCTGCATTACCATCATCCAATTCAACTCCCACCGCCAGCCGTGCGTGCATTTTTTGAACAAAGAAAAAGATGAAATCGAGTATGAGTGTGTTTTTGTGTTTCGGATTAGCGAATTCAAAAGATATTTTTAAGATTTGGGACTATCTTCTGGATAGATCAATTCGAAATATATGTTTTAAAATACGTTACGAATTAACAAAATCTAAAAGATATTTTCAAATTCAGGAGTACCTTTAGAATTGATTAATCCAAAATATATTTATATGTTCTGCATTGGTCAATCTAAATCTAAAAAGTATTTAGAATACCAAAAATAAAATTACACCTATGGTAGAAATCATTCTCAATCTCAAAACCTAAAATACATTTACATATCTGAAAATTTATACAAGATGACATCCAAAGGTTTTTCAGGAGAGATCGAAGGTCACTGTAAATGAAAAAGGAAGTGTGAGGAAGGTGAGGGTTGAGGTGCCGAAGAAGAAAGGAGGGAGGTGCATGACTCACAGGGAGAAAAAAGGAAGTGTAGAAAGAAACAGTATATTTAAAACCCCTTAGAGGCCCACTATCCTACAGACCCAAAAAAATTAAACTGGGCCTACATCTAAGAACTTTGATCTCGCTTGGGCCATGCATTAATTAGTTATCGCGCAAGTACGCACACATCGACCTATAGGAAAAAGAACATGAAAAATACAAATGTAGATTAAGGTTCATTGATTCAACTCTAAATGAGAGTAAAAAAATTGTTTCATTTGTTATTTTATTGAAATAATACGAGTAAATTGAATGGAAACGTTTGATTATTGATTGATGTTTATAAAAATATATGAATAAAGTGAATGTAAATATAAGGTTATTGGACTTGTTTTTGTTGAAAATTTTATGATAATTAGATTGACGTTTATTGAAAAATTTATGATTACGGGATTAGTGTTTGTTGAAATGGATTGAATTTGAGTATATAATATGATAACATTGGTTTCAATAATTCAAATACCTTCAATGTTATTATGAATAAGTTTTGTGTATTAACTATGTGAACTTATTATTCAAACAAGATACATTAACTTTATTATTGATAATCTAAATCTTACATATTAAGACATGATGATAATGAAAAATTGAAAAAACCTTTACATCATTTTCAGTTATTTGTGTATAGAATGTATGTATTTGATATAATACATTTAATATGAGTATTTCAAGATATATTTAAATGCTATTTTGTTTTTACATAAATTGAGATTCGTAGACATAATGCTTTAAAATAAATAAAATTGAGATTTCAATTGTATATGTAATGTAAGTTCATTTCAATTTTCCATAACAATTTGTAATGTAATGTAAAAGTATTGTAGAATAATCGTGTATATGTAAATTAAATTCATTTCAGTTTTCCATAACAATTTGTTGGGTGTTATTAAAACAATTGAGTTTTTTTTTTTCTTACCTCAAAAGGGATTACATCATTTTCTTCAATTGAAACACATTAGATTAAATGTCTAGCATTCCACACATTTTTACATTATTTAAATGCACCCTCTTGAGATTCATACCTTCATCCTTAAAGCTTAGTCTGAACAATTAAATTGATTGAGAAACATTCAACCTTCGAGGCAATTGTCCAATATCACAAAGTTAAATTAAAGATTATAATAAATTTCAACCTTAAAAAATATAATATTATTAAAATCTTGGTCATATGTTATATATTAGTTTATGCAGGTTTGTAGTATGCACGAGGTTTGAAGGAAGAAAGAAATCGTAAATGAAAATGTAGAAGACTTATTGTCGTGTGAATGAGTCAATGTTTGGTATCATATGGAAGCTTGTAGAACTTTGATCTTCCAAATCAATCATCATTTTCGTTTTAAATTTCATAAGCTTCTAGAACTTAAATAGCCCATCATCAATACAAATATACAAATTTAATTCAATTGTTAAGTTTACAGAAAAAGTGAAAGGGCAGAAACAAATTAAAAAAAAAAGAGTGTTTTTAAGGTTGTTTAACGGAAACTAAAAATAATGCTTTTTTTTCTTTTATTTATTTCATTGTTTTAAAAAATATATTTATATAGTGACATGAACACTTAAAATAAATAGTTAAATTTGACGCAAGTAATGTCTTTTTTTTCATTCTCTTTTATTCTCTCCAAAATTAATGGGCTCGCTTACAATGGGCCCGTGGCTCGTTTTCTGTTATTACTCGAGTGTTGGACTCTTCCAAACAAGGGAAGAAACTATTTTTAAACGGATTTTGGTTGCTAATTAACAGTTTCAAATAATGGTTAGTTCTTCAAACTACAAAATTCAACACTTCAATGAAATAAAGTCACCATGAATTTATTCAACCCATGTGTCCATTTAAAAATAACTCAAATATTACTGCAATTGATTTTTTGAAAACTCCTCATACTAATAATAATTATAACACTACAATAAAATTAAATTTTGACATAATTAACTATTTGAAATCTTTGGTAAAAGATATTCAAATTAAATATTTGGAATAATGTAATAAAAAATTTTGTGGAAATCTACCGGTATAATTCTCAATACTTCTAAAACCAGATAAAGGCATATCAGTAAATATTTATAATTAGTAAATTAAGAATATGAATGAAATTTTGCGTTTGTTTTGCTTCTTTACTATCATCTACCTGATCAGGAAAAAAAAAATAGTTGATACATTTTAATTGAACAACTTTAATTTTTTTTTTCTTTCTCCTCCAATTGTTATAAATCATCTATGATTATCTTTTATTCAAAAAGATAAATATCAAATAAATTTAGAAATGAGAATAAGATACGAATTAAGTATTTTAGCTCACTAATTCATAAATTCATAAATGTTGCATAATTAAGGACAGTCTTTACCAGTGAAGAATTGTTTAATAATATTTGTGTCGAGTATTTATTGATGTAGACTTTGAAGTATGAAACCACTTGCTTTTATATTTATTGTCTATGACTTTGTTTTTTCTTGTTGTGTAATTCTCAATCATGACATCAAATTTGAAATTTTAATAAAGAGAGGAGACATTTGAAATGTCGAACAAAATCAATATTATGTGTTGTGTTTTTTGAAAAAAGAAATTAGAGTTGTCAAAATGAGTTGAAATCTGTGAGATAATTCGGTTCACCATGGGTTTGGATTGGGTTGGATTTAAATTTTTTTACAAATTTTAATGCAGGTTGACTTTTTACTCAACTCATTTGGAATTAAGCTCATCTGGATTGAACTCGTGGTAAGTTTGGTTGGTGAGCCAACTCTTAAATAAAGGGTCACATAATTATTTTTTGTTAGGTTGGACTTTGCATTTAGATCAGGTTAGGTTATTTTTTTAGTCAACACATAAATAAATTGTATTTTTATGATTTTGATTTGTATTTGGATTATATTGAAGTTTATTTAGATTTTAATTAGAACTGTAATTTAGATTTGACTAGAAAAAATAAAAAAATTGTATTTTTTTAAATTAAATAAGTATGTAAATCAACTTGTTTAACCCCGATTCATAGTGAACCAAATTTAAATTTTTTCTAATAAATAAATTACATCGAATTGACTTACTAAATAATTAATAAGTGATGTACAAAAGAAATATGTCGGGATAGATTATCCATTTTAACAATTCTATTAAAATCTAACCTGAAAACTAAACTGTGAAAAAAATTGTCACCGAAACATCCAAACAGATGTGGAAATTTAAGTTCCAAAAAAGTAAATAATGAAAAGTGAAGAATACTAGTTAGAGAAATAAAGTGCAGAGAGGTTCCTTTGGGTTAATCTACTTTTTGCAATATTTGTGATTTTGCGTAAAAAAATGATGTTGTACTACTTGCCCCTTTGTCTTGTTGGAGTAGTAGCAGCCGATGAGGTCCCAGACATGTATCTAGAAGGTTTATGCATCTAGAAGCATTTATTTTCTCTCTCATCTGTTATTGATTTTGCGTATTTGAATAGTGGTTTATGATTGTGCTGTGGAAGATAGTTTGTCCACTGTAGTGATGGAAAAGGATATGTTTGTTGTCCCATCACTCTGTATCTTCGTTCTAGAACCAATGCACATACGACATACCATCACAACACAATAATTATATTATTTTTCAAACAGCCTCAAAAGTCACACCATGAGGAGGAAAAAATGTTTATAATAATAATTCCTTTTTATTTCTTTCGCAATTTCTGAATTATTTTCTGCCACTATATTCAGAATAATTATGGAGACGTATTCAGTTTTTTTTTTTGTACTTTTAAGTTGGTGGCAAATAAAATATAAAAGGAAATAACAAATAATAATATAATACTAAAATAATGAAAACTCATAACTTTATTTTATTTATATTCAATTAAAGGAATATTACCGAGGTATATAAAAAATAAAATAAAACAATGGAAAAGAACCATATGATAAAAAAATTAATTCTAAATTCTGTTTATTACTATTTTAAACATATCAATAAATGAGATACAAATACACTATATGTGTAAGTTTTTTCTTTATAATATCATATTATTTGTTATTTAAATTTTTCTTATTTATTTAATTAATAAATTATTTCAAGATTTTAGTTAAAAAACTTTAGTTACGAAAACAATTGATCACCAGACATTCACCGACTATTAATTAATTAATAATCGATAATTTTTTATATATAATAATAACTATTTTAATAATCAATAATTTTTTATTTTATAAATTTATATCTAAATTAATTATTATAATAATTAATAACTTTTCATTAATAAAATTGATTATTAATTAAACATTTCTTATAATGTATTATATCAATTCAAACATCAGCAACAAGTTTAATATCTCATTTAAAACTCACTACAACTTCAAAACTCATATCTCATTAGTTTAGTAGTTCAAAATTTGTACTTCAAAATCAGTAATAACATAACAACATCATCGTAATCAAAAAATAATTTAACCATATAAAATTCAATTAATAACAATATAATTTCTATAAAAAAAATCATAAGTTATGATATTCTCGACTTATATTAACAACTAAACTAATTATACATTTAGACTATTTCTAATTCTTCACAGACATGTTAATTAAGAACTCAAAAATCTAAATTAACTGAAAATTAACTCTGTACAATATTAACTTATTCTAAAACACTTAATTTCAACTCAAGATTATACCTTATACCATATTTTTACTTAGTTAATTATTGTTTTCCAAGTCACAAGAATTTTATGTTAAAAAAAAGTCTGAAATTACTCGCAAAAAGAGCTCCAAATCATCTAAAAAATATCTAAAATATCAAAAGTCAAAAATTGGTATAATCTCTTCATTTCACAAAATCTATGAAATCCAATTTTTCAACTTAAACTCATAAAAGACTAGAAAGAAGATTATACAAAAAAAAAAAAAAACTACTCTATAATTTATTTTTTAATCATATAAGAATAACCCTACCCTGTAACACAGTAACTCATGCTATCTAATTAAAAAAAAAAAGGAAATTCTAGTTTCAAATGTTAAAGAGAGGCTGAAAGATGTTTAAAAAAATGAGAACAAATTTATAAATGAATAATGAAAAAGTTAAAATTGTAATTTATTATTTTAAAATTTAATTTTAGTTTATTTTTAAAATGATCGTTTCTATTAAACTAAAACCAGACATGATATTATCTAATTGAAAAGAAAAACCAAAATGATAGTTTATTCTGTTATTCAAATATTATGATCTTTCAAGTGTCAAAAATAAAGGTTGTTTATACACTCTTAATATATAT
>Ga0099822_1004092_pt1 | contig 18894 bp, 5 predicted proteins | sample CowpeawhiteBW_FD_76839 | JGI IMG/M metagenome (GOLD analysis project Ga0099822, IMG submission 76839) | Root nodule microbial communities of legume samples collected from California USA - Cow pea white BW | ecosystem: Host-associated > Plants > Roots > Nodule | place: USA: California | collected...
TCTTGTGGGCTCGCCGCGGGGGCCCCCGCATGTGGGGGGGGGCCGCCGGGGTGGCGTGGTTGTGTTTTGTTTTCGGGGTGCCCCGGTTTTTTTTTTTTTTTTTTTGTTTTTCAATTCGCGTCCTCTAATTACGTGTAGCCTTTTTCTTTTTTCTTTTTATTGTGAATCGATGTTAATGCGGTTTTCTTGATTCATCGAGGAAAAAATAAATTTATTTTCTGAGAAGTTTTCGTGTGTAGAAACAACGACAACGTTCCAAGCTTACAGTTCTAGTATTGTTTTTTTACTCTAGCATCTTTTACTTAATCAACTCTGTTTCGCTTAAATTAGGCATTCTGCCTTTTGTAATGAGCTTTGGTGTTTCTTTTAATTGACGGATGGAATTTGTTAGTATGAAGATGGAAGCGTTACTGAAATTTGATGAGCTTCCAAGTTACAAACTTTTGCTGGTTTTCGGTTAACAGTAAATAGTCTTAAAAGAGTTTTTTGCCAAAATTTAATGGCAAGTATTACATGAAGGAACCTATTGTTAACGCTATCAAACTTGTTTTACGTGCCCATAGTATATCGTATACCATGACATACTTTAAGTTGGAGTTGTTATATTTTGAACTCTTGTCTACGTCTAATCATTGCCTCAAGTTTTGGTTTAGTGGGAATTAATTGCTGACAGATTTTCTGCTTGACAGTCTCAGTTAAGTCGGGCTGTGTATTTGGAGGACTACGAAGATGCCGCCAGGCTAAAGGTGGCTTTTGCGGCTGCAGCTAACAATGACAGTGTTGGAAGAGTGATGTCTTATCTCAACGTAATAATTTTGACTACATGATGCTTCTTTGGTAGCCAAAGCTTTTCCATACTGGCTACCAATTTTTGTGCTTTCTTTTTTCACAACCCCATTCGTATATACATTTTAAATCTGTTTGTATCTTTTCCAAACTTCCAGAGAGCCATTAAAGAGGAGCGGTATGGTGATGCAGCTTTCTTAAGAGATAAAGCTGGCGCTGGACTTGTGAGTTCTGATAGAATTTGTTTAATGCAACTTGCGTGAATATCTTTGCATTCTGGTGGAAATAGAATGTCAGATGTAATGTCAAAGGGTAGCCCTAGCAATACTTGTAGCTCTGCTTAAATCGCTGTAACCTAGTTGAAAGTTTCTTTGAACCATCAAGATAAGACCTCCCTTTCTACTTCTTTGGTCATCAGGAGTTCATTTAAAGTGAATTTATTCTTAGACCTTGCAATTGGCCATGGACTCTAATGACAGACAATATTTAGAAGATAGCAAATAAAAATCCATTTGTGAGCATGCTTGGTTTACTTTTTAGGTTTTAGGGGGCATTATTACACTGGTTTTTATCATGGTTCTAATTTATTTGCATGAGTTGCTGGATTTCATTCTTTACATATTTATTTCTCAAACAGATTAATGCCTTGATGTGACATTTTAGTGCAGTATACTCTGTCAATAAACTGCTGCTTTAAACATCTGAATTTTATATCGCTTGAATTTATCAACATTCAATAGAAGTTCTCTTGAATTGACTTGTATTTGCTCATGTAGGTGGGTTGGTGGGCTGGTATTTCTGAAGATGTTAAAGATCCACATGGTCTAATTATTCGTATAACTCCTGAGCATGGAAGATATGTGGCAAGGAGTTATAGTCCTAGGTAATTTCTCTATGATGATGATAAAAGTGGGGTAGGCTCTTTGCCTTTCACGAATTGAAAAGAAAAACTTATTTTGTTATAGGACTAAAGGAGGTGCTCCACCTTTTATGCTGTGTGCTAATGAGGAATGGATTATGTGAATGTATCTAAAATATTTAGGTTTAGGGTTCCTCCGCCTTCTATTAGGAATAACTTAATTATTGTTGTGATTGTCAATCATTTCTAATTATTCCAAACTAAAACGTTGGAACTGTGATATTTAGTTCGGATTAATTTAACCTATTTTTGTGATTATTCTTTTGGTTAGTCGTAGCCACAAAGTAGCTTTTGTTGGTTTATGAATCCCATATAATAAGCTCATCCAAACATGGTCAAATATTCAAAATGCTTTATAATTCATAAATGTCTATTGTAGCAGCATATAAACTCAAATGAGTTTGGGAAAATGGACCAGCTTATATGCTTATACTCTTGTAGCTTTAGTTCCTTTATGCATAAAGAATGGTTCAGGGAGATCAGTTAGTTACTAATTAGATTTCTGCCTCAACCTATTTTCCTCCTCGTTGTTAGAGGTGGCCTATAGTTATATGTATTCTAGACAGTGTGAAATTGCATTAGCCAACTGTCCTCCAGTTAGATTAAGATATGATAGTCAATAAGCTACGCATATTTTGTCTGATAGAACAAAGGACTAAGCATTCATTTTGATCTATTTCTTGCCATCTGCATTATTAGTTTGCTTAACCTTTCAATATTCTCTCTCAATTTTTTGTGTTCACACTTAACAAGATAATGTTATAATGACTTGAAATGAAACATCTTTCTCTACTACCATGTTGTTTTAACATTTTGTTCCTGATTACAACAGGATAATTGTATATACGACTGAACTTAATGTACGTATTTCATAAACTAAGATAAAAGGATGGATTGTCAGGGAGTAATGATATAGTTATTCTAATCTTAGAGAAGTTTGTTGAATGACGTAACTATGACAGGATTGCATTGCCTTGCCTTACCCTCATCATTTCAATTGTTTCTGTTCTGTAATGAGCTAATTTATAGTCTAATTTGTCTATCTTTACTAACCTTGTCTTTGACTGTCTTTTAAAAATTTAGCTGGAATTAGTTTTAAATTGCTACAGGAATCAGTAGCTATAGCTTTTAACCAATTTGATGAGCTAACAGTTTATTTCATGCTTTCTTTGGCACTAAATAATATTGAAATTTGAAACAATTATTATTATGGGAAATCTTAATAGTGAATTCTATGAATCTGGTTGTTATATGCTCACATTATCATTTGATAAAATTGTATACACTCATTCTTTGTGTAGATTTACGTGTACAAGTATTTACAATGGCATTTGTTGTCTTTGCATGAAATCTTTCTTATGGAATTAATTTATTATTTACTTGACTTGTTTTAATTTTCTGATAAATTTTAAGGAATATCTGTACATGAGATATTTTAGGTGAGCCTGCCACGGCCTTGTTGTCTTTCTGGTGTTAACCCCTTTACTATATTTTTATAGGCAACTTGCAACTTCTGCCGCTGGCATTCCTCTATTTGAAATTTTTCTTACAATGGATAAAAAAGGTGAATTCAAGTCACAGGTATCTCTTCTTGACTGACCCATAATTTTTATTGCAAATGCTGGATCTTCACTTTATAAACAGCAAGCAATCTTCTCTAAAATTTTATCTAAATTACGAGTTTCCTTAAACAAAACATTGTGCTCTATCTGGATTCTGTTCTCTTATGTGAAATTTGAATATATGGGTATGCTAAGGATCACCTTCTTTGTTTACTGTCAAACAAGTTTTCTGCTAATTATTCAGTTTAAAATACCTTTGGATGATACCTGTGGATGATGGAAGAATACATGGGATTTCATTCAAGAATGAAGCATATTGCATGTAATTCAGAATCCAGATAAAGTTTTAATTTTTTTGGTTATTTCAAACACTAATGTATCTTAATGATGAATGAGGTTTACAATTCGCTGGTAGATTTGCTCTTCTAAAACGTATGAACAGTTGGGGGGATACCAAGCAACCAATTTGGATTATTGGTGGCTTGGTGCCGATTTGAACTTTCATTAATGGTGTTAGATTCAAACACACTTCAGCAGTGTTACTTCCTTGTGTTTGGAGCTTCACATTATCTTAAGTTTCAATGGACATACATTCTCAGATTATTGAAATTTCTGAACTAAGGTGCCTATATTTAATGATTTTGAGCTCATGGCTTCATGCTGAGTTTCCCTAAATACATAGTTGGTTTTTTTCCATTTTAACTTGTATTCTTCTGGATTAAAAATATGTGGCAAAACTAATTTGAGTCTTATTCTTCACCTTGTAGCTGTGGTCCTTATTTGATGAATTGAAATGATTGTTTCGGAAATTTATGGTGTCTGTGTGACCTAAAGTGCACATTCGTTTAAGGGATATGCTAACCTACCTCCTTCATGTGTAGTAGGTTAGCACTCTACACAGTTTTATTGGAAAAAAAACAAAACAATTTTACTCAACTTAAAATCAGTTAAATTCCTACATTTTAGTAATTAAAAAACTGGTAGTTTAATAGGGTAATTGTTTATCTTCAATACTAGTAATTATCAACCATATAAATCTTTCTCCATATCTACTAACCTTCGACTTTTCTCTCATTATTTTATAAGAATTAAAATTACATTAATTTACTTTTAAAAAAATAATGAATTATTTTTAAAGTTGTAATAAAAATTCCTTAAATTTTCTCTATCATTTAAATTTAGTAATAATATAATCATAATCAATGTCAAGCATGTACAGTTCATGGCATGTAACTTTTTATCATCATTGATGTCTGAAATTATGTAAGGATTACTGACTAAATAAGATTTATGATTTTTAATTGATAAAATTTATTACAATACAAGAGAAGAAGGATTAAAGGTTTGGTTGGTAGTTAGTTATTAAGAGAGAAAGCTATTTATGAGGATGGTTGCAATCCGGAGAGAGACAACTTTTAATTTGATTAATAAGGTTGTTAAATGACATTGTCACTGAATTTGAGTAAGAGGTAAAGATGGTCTGTTTGTACAATTAAAGTATGAAGAGTGCCACCTGCACATGAAGCAGATTAGTTATACGCGCTTACATGCAAGAATTGTCCAATAGCCAGTGTAAAGTAGATTAACAATTGTAATAGTTATTTTTCTATAAGTAATTGTATTAACACTAATACGCAGCACAGTCTTTATCTATAGTTGTCCTATAGCAATACTACAACAGGATATTCTTTTTGATTTTCAGGCTGTGTACTTGAAGCGAAGAGGAGCCTTCCATGGACCCCCAACAGCATCTTCTAAAACATTGGATGCTACCGGGAGACTGAGTTCAGTGGAATCTACTGAAGACAAAAGTGAATTGTTTGTTGTGAGTACTGAAGATCCAGAAAATGGTGATGATAGGAATGATGGCAATGATCCAGTTGAGGGAATGCCTGGATTTCAGAATGTCTTGAAAGATATGATTCCTGGAGTAAAGGTGAAGGTTTTCAAGGTCATAACTCCAGAGAAAGTAGACACCGATCTATCTGATGTGATTGAGCAGATAATTGATGATGAAGATGAAGATGAAGATGAAGGCAGTGATCAAGATGAAGATGATGATGATGATGATGATGATGACGACGATGATGATGATGAAGACGAAGACAGAGAGAAAGAAAAAGATATAGAAAATCTAGAACTGGAAGATATTAAATCTGAGACTGAGCTGGAGGGAGATGATGAGATTGAAGTAAACGCTGGTATGGGAACTTTTGGGCGTGAAGAACAGAATGAATTTGCTGTCAAAATTGCCATTGGTGGTCTTGTTCAGAAACTTTCCAGTAATCTATCTACTAGAGATTTGCTTCGAGTTCCTGCTAAGCTGGATATGAAGGGGTATGGTTCATTTTCGTTTACCGTTGAAAAAGAAGTCAATCAGCCGATTGGTCTTGACAAAGGAAAATCTTCATCTGATAAATCAGCTAAGTTTCAAGGTCGTCGCAGAGTTGATCATATTATTTTTGACCTTGCTAAATTTATTGGCAAGGGAAAGATACCATCAAAGGTAGGTATAAGAAGTTGAATATATATATTGCAAATTATTTTTCTTTTCAAAATTCAATATTCTTGTTGAATCTATCCATGAGTTGCTTAGACTATAATGGTTTGCTTCAATCTTTTAGGTGCTGAAAGAGGTGGGAGAATTGATAAATCTCACACTAAGTCAGGCTCAAAACCATCACCAATTATCTGGGTCAACTATTTTCAATCGCATCAAAATACCAACTTCTTTTGATCCTTTAAATGGTGATTTTCTATAGAATTTGTCAATTTGGTCACCATAAGGTGCTGAATGTAGGATGTTTTTAATCTGCAGCACAGTGTAAAACATGTAATGTATTTTCATTTTAATCAGGTCTGTACATTGGTGCACATGGACTTTACTCCAGTGAAGTTATTCATCTAAGACGTAGATTTGGACAGTGGCAAGAAGATAATGGAGCCAAGGAACCTTCAGATCTTGAGTTTTATGAGTATGTTGAAGCTTTTAAGCTAACAGGAGATCCTTATGTACCAGCTGGCCAGGTAATATTGTAAAGTTTGTTAAAAAAATGATTGTTTTTTCATCTCCATGCTTTACTACTTTGTGAGGAGGTGTTGAATTAGCAACCTCTGTATCTGCGGAAAATGCAGTTTTTTCATCATACTTGCAAAAACTATAAGATGTTGGTAGTGTTGAGACATATGCTTTGTGATATCAATAGCTTTTTTACCTTCATTATGAGTATTTCCTGGATACATTTTTCTTTTTCTTTTGGAAACTTATATTGGCTGAGTTTAACATAAACTGAGATATTGTTGTACTTTTATCTGTGATAGACTTGCATTCTCTTTTCGATACTAAGCTTCTCATCGTGATGTCTGTATCATATAGATCTCATCATTTATGTTCCTTGACCTTAGGTGGCATTCCGTGCAAAAATTGGAAAGAGGTATCAACTACCTCATAAAGGGATAATACCTGAAGAGTTTGGTGTGGTATGGAACTTTTCTATAGGATATTAACTCTCTCTGGTCCTCCCCTCCCCCAAATTTTTAATAAATTGGTGTTAATTCACTATAAAGATGAGACTATTATTTTTCTATATTCTACTCCAATAGTGTTGTAATTTTCAGATTGCTCGCTACAAAGGCGAAGGGAGGCTGGCTGAGCCAGGGTTTCAAAATCCCCGATGGGTTGATGGTGAACTTGTGATTCTCGATGGAAAGGTTTGTATTCTTCAACCTTGTCTTATTATTTTATCCTTTTGCTGTTGTAATTTCATCTGAAATTATCCTTTCTTACCTTTGTACAAATGTTTCTGATTGCAACATGCCTTTTGTTGATTTTTGCAGCACCTAAAAGCAGGCCCAGTTGTTGGATTTGTGTACTGGGCCCCTGAGTACCATTTTTTGGTCTTCTTCAATCGGCTTAGGCTTCAACAATAGGGTTTTGTTCATAATGTCAGAGACTTGTAAATTCTTTCTTCAGATTCTCAGCGTAAGTTCTCCTTAAAGATCCATATGTCATGGAAGTAGTAACTGATGAATTTTTTGTTTGCTGCATAAGTTTTCTTTTTTACCTTTCAAGCTAGAAAATCATATTATTAGCATGGTCAGTGAATAAATATGTGAAACATGTAAAATTTGTTTACAAATCTGCATATGATATAAAGGTGGAGCAAAAAGCTTGTATTTATGGTAGAACAATTTGGTCTGCCTTATTTATGATCAAGCCCAACCAGCATTTATGTTTTTAAGAAGGCGTATTAGCCTAATGACCAACCTATTTATTATTTTTATAATTTATGTAATATATAACAACATTTGCTACAATTGGATTTAATTGGAACCTAAAAGGCCCAATCCTATTTGAAGATTATGTATTGTAGGCTATTAAATAGGCTTTGAAACTAAGCCAAGCGTTTGTATTTTCATGAACGTGCAAGGCCAATAAAAGTTATGATAGGAAATAGGCCAGGCTAAAGCCCAGGATTTGATAAATAATACACCTGGCCTATTAGAAAAACCTGCCCTCACATATTTCCTGCTCTAGTTATGTTATGTTTTTTATTTTATGGCTTTACTTAGAGATAATTGATGGGTTTAATTAATTTAATAAAATAGGCATGTAACTTAGTCAACTAAAATCCTCTTAAATTTTGTGGGAAGTAGAAGATACCATTTTTTTTCTATGGCTTTCCCTAATTAAACTGTAGTACTAGTTGAGAGCATTTTGTTTTCATTCAAAAGCAAAATATAATGAACTCCAGAAGACCTTAATTTGAAGCATATGTTATGTAACCTCTGAGAGAAATCTTGATATCCTGCTTTGTAAGTTTTAGAACTTGGAAATGGAATCAGAATCTACTTTTTGACTTCTTGGCAACGCATATAGCTGAGAAATAGCTGCTAGCAAATCTCTAATAAATTATTACATTGAATTGAAGTAATGTAATATAATTCTAAAACCAGAATCAAAGGCGTATACTTTGAAATGGGAATCATGAGAAGATTTGTCACTGCGTTGCTTTTCTTTTATTTGTGAGTAATGAAACTTATGTGACACTTCTGTACGGTTATCTACAAAATTAACTAAACCTGTATATCCTACTATTATTCTGATTTGGCAGTTTGATCTACCAACAGTTATATCAGTAACTATTTGCTCTGTTAGACCATTTTCAAGTGCCTTGCTGCTGCTAGAGAGAAGACTAGGAGTTTCATCAGTAATTGCTATGTTTTCATCCTAAATGAGTCTATTCTGAGGAACAAACGCAAAGGCCAAGGATGATATGGCTACACGTGCTTTTGGTTTGAGAGTCAATGATTATAGCTCAAATTACTATAAATAGGAAAAGGAATCAACAAATGCTTTTTTTTCCTTTTTTTTTCTGGGAGCAATTGATATTACACTCTACTTGGTAGATATAGAGCAGAAGGCACTAGATCACAATTTGAGTCACCAAACAGTTGCAAGGGCAACTGAAATGGCAGCTGGTTCAGAATATTTTGTTAGGGATATAGCGAGATGTCTAAAGGATAGGCGAAGGTTTCAGTTCAGATTCTCAAGTCAATAATTTTTGAAAAGTAGACAATATGGAAAGGATTAAGAGATGACTAAATTAACGACCGAATTCAAAGATTGTAGCATCAGCTGATAATACTAAGGATTAGAAGAAAAACGCTTATGTGGCTAAATCCCGTATGGTTAGGCTTATCTTTGCCTAAAGGTAATTTATAAAGCAGGTCATACCGAAAGGTGTGATGGCGTAAAAGTAAAGTGGCTTATTTATTAAGAAATCGGATGGAGTATGGACTTGATTATGGAGAATGGAAGTAAGCTTGATTGATCTAATGTGAGTATAAATATGTGTATGATAGGGATGGTACTAGCTATGTCATTCAATCACTCAATCCCTTGTTCTTCCTTCTAGGGGTGTGTGAGCATGAGAGGTTTGGTGCTTGATACCACAAAAAGCTGTAAAGAACTGAAAATGCACGAAAAATTATCTCTTTAGATTATATTTTCCTGTTTCCTTGTTTACTAGTTTTGATATTTCCATATTTATTAGCATTTGATTACCTTCTCCTTGAATCATATGGATTCAATTACACTGTAATTCTGATATAAAATCAGATTGCTTAGATTAGAGCTAAGCAATACGCCATATCTTGTTTTTCTGAAGTTTATAGAAACACCTTCACCAACATATATTACTTAATGTTAAAATAGAAACAATGTTATCAAAATCGAAATTTAACGTTGGACTGGGAGGGGTGAAAGATATCGTAGGATGTGACGGGCATCCTGCGTTCTTTCTAAAATTGTGAAATACGTTTTAGCATATACCAATGCGAAGAGTGACGCTAACGAAAATAACCTCTAAATCACTGCCTTGCACAGTCTACCACTAAGCTTTGAAACTTGGTGAGTAATTGGTAATTTGGTATGAGATTGTTTATTGGCATTGACAATGGATCATGGTACTGGTTTTCTTCTCCGAGCTCTAGACCTGGATACAGTGGAAACCGAGAAGAAAAGTAGAAAACTTTGAAACGGGAAACATGAAACTCTTGAGGTTTTCTTTTCTTGTATTACTAAATAATGAACCTCCCGTAACACATTGATAAGCACTCGTGCACTTGGAGAACCCCACATAAGTACTGTAGCGAGCATACTCGCACCTGTGTATTGCCTTATAAGGTTGATCATTAGGTTAAAATTAATAAAGATAAAATAGTTTTTCTATGATCTAAAAGCTTTGTTCTATCAAGTGCATCCCAAATTTTAGGGAAGAAAATTCGGGTTAAGCCATGTATGAAATGGATTATGATCCATCTTCTTCCATTGTGTTCCATTCCTATTCAAACTCAACAGTAGAATAATTTGTCCTTCCACTTCATACATGGCCTTGAACACTATGCAATACTGTAGTCCCTATTACACATTAGAGCAATCAATAATTATTTACTCGCTTTTAATACGGAGCTTTAAGTTTGGTCAGAAGACAGCAGAAAACTATTTATAAAAATGGAATTTCTGTTTTGAAATTTCGATTGCTGGGTTGCTAATGCTGAAGTTTTTTATTCTGTATATTTTTGTTTTGGTTTCTAGTGGATTTGTCATGAAAGTGTATGGTTGATTCTAAATATTTAAATTGGTTACCGTATCATGTTGGAAGTTTATTTAATATGTGATGGAAGATATTTCTATTTCCAATAGGTTCTAGGTTTTTTGGAATGCTAAACCTGTGCTTCAATGGAATATATCATCAATCACTGCAGGGTTCCATTTAAGGTATCCAATGTCTTCACTTCAACTACGTGTAGGAGTTTCATGATTCTTTCCCTGAACATGAATTTTCTCTGATTGCTGATTTTATTGTTTGGCTTTCTATCTAATTCTGATCTACAGCTTTAAATATCTTAACCACAAGCTTTCTGCCGAGTAGCAGAGACTGAGCAATGGGCTGCTTGTCTAGAACTCAAATGACTCTGGTATCTTAAGGATTGGTAGCTGTAGCTTGACTAACTATAGACTGAGGAGGGATTAGTAATACCAGCAGTGAAGCACAATGTACTAGTCTTCATTCCATATTTTATGGAGGTGTAGTGTTCAGGGTATCTCCATCAACTTTGTACATTGTTCCTAGTTTTTCTTATAAGTTATATATGTATCACAAAATCCATAATATCATTGTTCTTTCTGTTACGATGAGATTTTCATCACAATTTTTTCTTCTTACTTTGGATCGTATGTAGAGGTTTTTGGCATTAACTCTTATATCTAGTCAACAAATAGAAGGTCCTCCGAAATATGAAGCCAAAATTTTGAATACAGAATAATGTGTTTGAAAAACTGAAGATAGATGAAGGCTAGCATGGGAAAGTAGTCAGTCATATCTCCCTCATCGGGAGAAACTCTGAAGACTGTTAGATCTTGTTTTCTCTAGACCAATGATCCAGGTTTTTCTTTCACTTTTTATTTTCTCTTTGACTCCCTTTTTCTCAAAACACCTAACCTAACCCTAAAATTCCAGACGGAGAAATATAGAAGGGAGGAAGAAGGCCAAAACAATGATGACCGTGTAATTCTGACGAGGGAGATTCGATACTCAGACACAGAATATGACAACAACCAAACCTGTGTTTTCTCCATTCAATCACCATCACTTTTGTTTGGTGATTTTATTGTCCTGATCCATGTACTTGGCATTGATATTATCGGTCGTCGACCTTGCCAGGGAGTGTCTAGTTTATTTTGGAACTCACTCTCCCAAAGCTAGTGCTGGAGTAGGAGGGATCCAAACACGAAGTGGGTAAGGACACAAGGAATGTCAGAAGAGGAGAAAAAGTGGAGAGAGCAAAATGAAAAATTAAAAAAAAAACAAAAACAAAGAGAAATCTTAAAACTTTTAATTTTTTAAGTATAACATAAAATACTTCCCACTTTACGGTTATATGATTAGCTTTCTTTGACTACCTTATGTTGATACATCGTAAGAAGAACTACAGAGAAGATTTTTCAAAAGTGGATGGAATAGAAAAACAAAAGTGATCCAAAGTGATGTCAAACTTTTTAGTAAGCGAAAATGGTTATAGTGGTTAAATAGTTAGGTGATATGTCAAATCAATTAACCACTCTATAAATCCTTGCATTTGAGGAGAAGAAAGATTACGTATGAACGAATATGTGTATAACATCAACAATGACCAGCGACAAGGCTTAAATATATTTTTGATTTTTTAATTTTTACTAAAAATTAAATTTTTTTTAATTTAGTTCTTTAATTTTAAAAATATATAAATTTATTTTTTTTAATCAAATTTATTTAATTTATTTCAAATGTATTTTTTAGTTAATATTAAAGTAAAAATATCTAAAATAATGTAAATAACTCAAATATTATTATAATAAATATTTATTAAAATTAATAAAAATTAGTTAAAATAACTAAATTTATATATCTATAAAGAAGATTTATTTTTTAGTAAACTTAAGGGATAAAAATATGTTCTACTTTTAACTTTTTAACTAATTTTGTTATAGTAAATAACATAATGTTTTTTAAATAACTTAATGCATTTATGATTTATTTATATAGTTCTTTGCTTGTAGTTGATTCGCTATTGGTAGTTAGTAAAGACTTCTATTCGTTTGTTTTAGTTGTCGACCGCATGATTTTGTATGTTGTTGGACTATTGGAAATAAGGTAAGTAGATCATTAATGATACTTAGCTTTTATATTACCTCTTGGGATTTCAACTTTCCTAACTAGATCATTTTATGTTGTGGAAGAGAACAATTAGTAAATATAATTCAATATTAAAAGGTATTAATGCTTTTATTTTTTAAATTATTAAATATTATCCAATACTAAAAAATAAAATGATCAAATATTGTTAATATTTAAATTTGACTAATTCTTTTTTGATAAAATTTCAATTACTTAATCTAAATAAAGAAGATGAAATATAAAATGTTTCAATTATTTTACCGATATTAAAAAAAGTAGAAAATTTAATTATAAATAATTTAATTATCATACATTTTTCAATTTTTTTTTGGAGTGATTGAAATCTGTGGTTCAATCAGAAGCTAAATTTTTATTTAGCAACAAAATTTTTACTTAGCAATATTAAACCTTATGTAACTTGGACATGACTATGCTTTATAGATGATGATAAGTACACAAAACCTTATAACTTATTGGACCAACCATACATATAAGTATCATTAGATAATGTTTATGAGTAAAGTTGAAAGAGTTCAAATAACTTTTATCAGTAAAGTTATACTTCTTCCTTCTTTATCTAATGTATCATAATTCATAAGTAGTAGTACCTCCCAAACTCCAAACATAACCTGAAAAATATTACAAATCACGGCTATATATTAAACCTTCTCAGATGCACCAATTAACACTTCACTTGCTATTTTGGCTCCTCTTTCTTTGGCCATATACAGCCCTACGTGATGCATAAACTCCTGCAAATGACACATACATCACCAGAATGCATTAAACATATGCCTTAACTTTGCAAATCGTGAATCACTTTTGGAACAAACGCCATTCTTTACTCATGAACACTCATATATGTACGTACCTGTGGATGTGCCAAAACTCCTTTGGTATCTGTGACTACTTCGAGAGGGATATCAAAGGTAGCACAGCCACGTGAATACACCACCACGTTTTCTAAAGGCTTCAGAAAACCACGGTTTTTTGCTGACATTGTAGAACATACAAAATCTAGAACACAGATATCTGTGCACACACCTACAACCAGCAGCTTCACCCAGATAGAAACCAAGTGAGTTAATGGTTTCAAGAAAAGGAGTTCACATTAGAATAAATAAGTAAACACTCACAGTTGTTATCTTGTTGTTTTTCACCCAATCTACAAAAACGTTAGTACCATCTTCTTCTACTGAGCCCACATATCCGTCAAAACAATCCTTTCGCCTTATTGTTACATTGGGTTCCTTCTCTAGCCATCTTAACTCTGAGACCCAAAAATAACAACACATGGCATCAGCTCAGAAAGAAAGTAAGTATAGGAAGAATGATTTTGTAAACTATTCTTCATCTCAACTCTTAAGCAATTAAACAATGTTGAACTTTTAAACCTATCAAAACTTCTAATAAATTTCAACTGAAAGTAAAAAATGTATTCTAAAGAGTGTGATATAGAGTGTTAATAATGTTTCTCTTATATTTGTTGCTTAAAAGTTGAATTAAGGCTTGTATTATATATTGTAAATTCATTTTATGTTTGGTCTAACAACAAATTTTACTGGATTAAATTTCAAAATAAATCAGTTATGTATTAAAAAGTAAAAGCTGTTTCTGATTCTAACTTAATCCTACCAAACTAATTTGTAAAGTGAATATTACACCCAAATTAGTCTTATCTATGACCGATTAAAGATTTCCAACAATCTATCGGCCAAAATTTGGAAGTATTTTCCACTCTGAAGAACTGGGTTAGTAATATCATTATTTTGAACTCCGAGGAAATCCATTTGAGACTTTTTTGGTAGTAATAAACACCATTCATGAGAATTATGTGTCAGGAAAATGAAAATATATGTCAATATCTTAACAACTAATTGCTCACCAGGAACCAGATTTGATTCATCAGAGCCAATAATACAGTGAGGGGGATAAGGATCCTCTGGCTTGTTAGGAGGGTGAGAATCCAGGAAAGCCATAACTGGCAATTTCTTCTCACAGAACACTCTAGCTAGCCTTACTGCTTCATTGATCATTCCCCGAATCTGTCTATTTGGTTCTCTTGGAGCCTGAAAATTTCATCATATATCTATAATCTTTGGTGCACCAAAGAATATTTAGTTTATCAAGAATGAAAACATTAAACATACACACAGATAGTCATACATAGACATGAGGGTACATGAAAGGAATCTAAAGGAGATACCAGATTTCCAGCACCAACTGTGCAGAAGCCATTTATGATGTCCACAAGAACAAGACCATTTACTGTATCTTCAGCTAAAACCACTGACTCCTGCTCCAGAGGAATCTCCTTCTTCAGGAGTTCAACTGTCTGTGACACCATTTTGGTTTTCACTTACTTGATGATTTCAGAGATGCCTAACAATTGTGTGTATTCAATGTCACACCGATAGATTTTTGGTTAAATCTTTATTTTATGATGCAGAAGGTGATGAACATGATCTGCATAATGTTATCCGTGACTCAGTCAAGTGGAAAAGTCAAAGAAAGGATAATGAAGTAGATTTTTCCAATCCAGATATGTTTTAGAGATACTTCTGTATAAATATTTCTAAAAGAAATAATAAAATAAACTGAAACTTTTAAGTTAAAATTAATTTATTTACAAATTAAAAGATTTTAATTTTTTCTATGTATCTATCGTCTAAAATTTTAAAGACTGAATAAAAGTTATTAAATATAAAAGTGACCTTGAATTTTTCAAATTTAGTTTAGATCAATTTAAATCCAATAAAATAGATTGAATTTATAATTCATGTCAATTATAACTAGATCAATTAGATCTAGATTTTTTTAATCCAAATTAAATTTAATTAAATGTAGATCGAATTCACTATGTCACTTAGATTAAATATGGTGAGATTGATATTACATACTTGACTATTAGATATATTAGACATGGATTAGACTTACTTAACTTGATCCAGACTGACTCGTGTTAACCTGAGTATAGTTCACTCATCTTGAATTCACTCAATCTAGTTTTGAGCCAACTTGATTTAATCCGAGCCTGTGTCAACTTGGCTCCACTTGGGATCTGGACCGACTTGGCTTGAACATGGGCAAGGAATGATTCAACTTAAGCCAACTAGTCTCGAATTCTGACCTAGGGATTGACTCGTCTCAACTTTCGATTCGAACCGACTCATTTCCACCTTCAATCGAGCTTAACTTGTCGCGGCCTTTGGCCCGAGATGACTAGCATCAACCTCTGACCGAGATGACTTCGCTTGACTTTTCGCCGTGATCGACTAAACTTAACCTTTGATCTAGATTGGCTCAGCCCAGCCTTTAATTAAAGTCGATTCAACTCGATTTCATTAAGGGTCGACTCTACTCAACCTTCAACTTGCATATTTGTCTCCATCTGAACCAACTCGTATTAATCATCGATCAAGCCGACTCGACACAACCTTCCCTTGTTGCTAAGTCGACTTGATTCTTTGGCTCACACTGACTTGACTTGGTTTTTCGGCTCGGGTTGACTCATCTTAATTCTTCGACCCGGGTCGACAGATCTAGACCTTCATACTAGGATAACTCGATTTGATTCTTCGGCCTGGACTGACTCGACTTTATCGTTTTCCTCGAGCTTACTTGACTCAAACTTTGACTTGAACTTGAGCCCGAAATGACTCGACTAGACCCAAGACCCGAGATAAGTTGGTTCGATTCTTCGGATTGAGTTGACTAATTTCGAACTTCGGTCCAAGTCGACTCCTCTAAACCTTCCACCATGGTTGATTCATTCTGACCTCCAGTTGGGCTGACTTAGCTCGACCCCTTGCCCAAGCCAACTCAACTAGACCTTTGATCCAAGAAGACTTGGCTTCACCTTCAATCAGTGTTAATTAGGCTCGATCTTTGGTCAAGGCCAAATAGGCTCGACCTTTGGCCCAATGAACCCTAAGCTTAAGCCAATGCATATAAACCTTCACCTTGAAGAGACTTAAATGCGTCAAACTGAGCCAACTCGTGTTGATTTTTTGTCCAGACAAACTTAACTTTGCTTTTGACCAAGATTGACTCTACACGACCTAAGACCGCGATCGACTCTGTTAGGCCTTCGGCCCAAGTCAACTCATTTCGATCTTTGGATCGGGCTAACTTAGCTAAACCATTAATCCAGCCTACTTGACTTAACCTTCGAACTTTGTTAAGTCAACTTGAGTCTTAAGCTCAACTTGGAACTTTACTAAGTTGCATTTTTTTTTCACCAATCCTCGTCACCAAATGATTTTGCTTATGCTTTCGCATCTTTTCAATGCGTGATTCTCATCTCGTTGGTCGATTAGGATTCGTCGTTCACGTTCACAATCATCGATTATGTCCCTTGATTGCGTTCGTCGGTTGCTATTGTTCACTGTTTGCGTTAGCCCCTGGAGTTCGTTCATTGCGTTAGCACAATCTTTTTGTTCTTGTTTGTCAATTTACTTCTTCAATTTTGTTCATCAATTTTGTTTGTCGAATTTGTTCGGAAGTTCTGATCGTTCACGTTTGTTGAATCTGTTCGTCGGTTCTCATTGATTGTTTTGGTTGATCTCGTTTGTCGGTAGCGTTCATCTTTATCGAACAATTTGTTCGCCTCCTTTTGTTTGCAAAATTGCGTTCATCTACCTTTGTTGCTTTTCTTTTCTTTGCTTTGCACGTGACTGTTTTCGCATTGTTTATGCTCGTATTATTCTTCTTTCATCAGTGCTTTCTTCCCATGGCTTCATCTTCTTTCCCTACTTCGATAGCTAAAAAGTTAGATGATTCCAATTACTTGCACCGGAGAGAATATGTTGAACCAGTCATCAAGTCACACAAATTGCAGAGATTTGTGGCTAATCTTGTCGCTCCTACACGTTATCTCACAAAATCTTATCATTTCGCTGACATGGTTAGTATGATGCTTCGGAGGTTCACGATCAAACTCTTATTGTCTGGTTGCACCCTACTTGGTTGCACTCATTCTTATGAAGTTTGGGAGAAAATTCATGAGAAATTTAACCTTCAAACTAAGTTGCATTTTAACAATATTTAAATAATATTCAGAATATCTTTGCATTTTACTTAAGTTGATTATTCATTAGTGCATGTTACTTTTGTTTATAAGATTTTAACTTTAATTTTATTTTTCTTTGATTCCATATGTCAATATATACCTTTCAATGTGTTTATGTCTTTTAATTTGTCTACGTTTGCATATGCTCTTATTTACAAAATTTAACATCAACTCCATGTTCTATTTATTTTTGTTTGAGACCATATCACACAATATGCTTACATTTTAATATAATATATAACTCAATTTTAATAATAAATTTTAATCATCCAACAATATTAATTTACTAAACATCACTCATCAATTAGTCAATTAGTGTAAATTTTATAATTTAAAACAAACCAATTCATATCTAACTATTATTTTTAAATCTTATTATTATTATTATTAGTAGTATAATCCATTATTAGGTTTAATATTAGTATTACTAACTGCATTTCCTATAATACATTATTTTAACATAAAGAAATTAATACTAAAATAATACTATTTAATTTTAATTAATTAATTATAAAGAAATAATAATAATCTATTACTTAATTTTTCTTACATTATTTAAATATTATATATATATATATATATATATAATTATAATAATTATATAAAGTAAATTATTTATTTACAAATAATAATAAGTATATTAATTTTTTTATTTTAAATTAAAAAAAAAAACTAACTTGTTCCACTACAAGAAAATGTCTCATTAGTAATTAATTTTAGTGACCAAAAGTTATTAATCACTGTAGTGACTTATTTAAATATCAATCACTGTAGTGACTTATTTAAATATCAATTTACAAAGTAAAAAATTATTAGTTATTAAAATAGTCACTATTATGAATAAAAAATAATAATTGGTCACTAAATTAGTTTTTAAAATTAGCTATTATGATTTTAGCTACCAAAGGAAATTGGTCACTAAAATATTAGCTACTCAGATTTTGGCTACTAAAATTACTTAGTTACTAGATTGATCTCTAATTAATTAGTGACTAATTTAGTAACAAATTATATTTTTTATTAATAATAGTGACTATTTTAATAACCAATAATTTTTAATTTTTTAAATTGATATCTAAATTGATTACTATAGTGATTAACAATTCTTGATCACTAAAATAGGTTACTAACTTCTAATGTGCATTCAGACATATCTAATATAATTATTATTTATTTATAATTATTGTTTCTGTTATGAAGTAATGATCGTCTATTGATTTGATACATTTACTGATATGATTCATTACTCTTTATGGTAAATATTTGTATTAACTAAGTTGATTTGTTTCCTTTATGGATTACATATTGTATCTATAAATAGGACTCTTCCTATCA
>Ga0099822_1004097_pt1 | contig 18886 bp, 10 predicted proteins | sample CowpeawhiteBW_FD_76839 | JGI IMG/M metagenome (GOLD analysis project Ga0099822, IMG submission 76839) | Root nodule microbial communities of legume samples collected from California USA - Cow pea white BW | ecosystem: Host-associated > Plants > Roots > Nodule | place: USA: California | collected...
AAAAAAAAAAAAAAAAAAAAAAAAAAACCACAAAAAAAAAAAAAAAAAAAAAAAAAAAAAAAAAAAAAAAAAAAAAAAAAAAAAAAAAAAAAAAGCTTCAGGCAAAAACCTACCTCCAACTTTTTGACAGAAGACCATCGATAAAACTGGAACCTCTGCTAATAAATTAATTGGCAAGAAGTCAATCTATGCATATCTGTCATAATTAAATAGTCCAATTTCTTCTTTGTCTCTCACAACAACTAGACTGCTGCTTTTTGTTTGGGAATGTACTTTATCTTCATTCCTTTTTCAGGCTTCGTTTTGGGTTTAGATCTTGCTACTCCAGAGGTTGCAGGCAACCGGTTCTCTGTATCACAATCCTGGACAGACTGTGCTCCACGAGGCTGAGGCTCAGAATCAGGTGTGCAAACCAATTTTACATGGTTTGACGAGATAGCTTCTTTCCATCCTGTATCACAATTTTTAATTAAATAAGCAAACTTAAGACCAAGCCAAGCACTTAGAGTCTGTTTGAATATAAAGCTAAAAGAGTTTTTGAGAAATTCTCAACTCCAAAAAAGTTCAGTAGCTCTCAAAAACACTTCTAGCTTATATACAAACAGGTTCTTAATAATCACACTGCCACTACAGTAAATGAACAATATAATGAAGAAAGAGGTAAGGATTACTTTGGGCAAGAAAGGATTTTGCAGCAAGGCTGGACAGACGTAAGCTTTCTGTATCTACTTTTGCCACATTATGGGAAAAATTGTCCCCAAAATCAATATCATCATTACCCTCTACACTACACAACCTTAAACTACTTTGACCAGACGAATTTTCATCAATTTTCCCATTAATAACATCAGCTTTTGTCCCACCATTTTGAAGTGGAAATGACTCTTTAGTTCCATGCTGGCTAACAGGCCTCCAAAACTTTGTTAAACGACCGTTGCTTCCTGGTTTCTCCTGAGCAGTATTCAGCTTGGACAGATTCCCTGCCGAGCAATCCCGCTGGGGTGCCATAGAATTACCTCCGGAAGGGCAGCAATTACCCAGACTAACCGATACAGATCCTATCAAAACTTCATGATTTTTAACTTTGTCTGGTTCTTTCAGCATTTTGTTTTTTAGAACCACAGCATTAGATTCTGCTTTAGGTTTTCGACTCCAAACCTTACTGCCATTGATTATAGGAGCTACCCTAAGATCATGGCTGGTTCTATGCTTTTGATTAACTCCAAGCTTCGACAGTTGAGAATTTTGGCCTGCATTCAAACCATTGGCTCTTGCCCATTGGGATTTTGGTAGCCCTTGCCATCTGGCAGGCATTGTGCCCCGGCGATTATGTCCTTGTAATGTCTGCCGCTCTATATACAGATCAGTGTCACAATCATCATACCCTGACAGCGTATCCCCTTCTATAACTTCATTAGTGTCTAGGCAGTGAGAAGTTACATGTGGTGGAGGAGAATGATCAGCAAATATATCTGGATTATGTGCATCGAAGTCACATGTACCCAAAGATGCTTCTCCTGGTGATACATCCTCTCCTGCGCTGCTTATGTTCCCTTTAGTTTCTGTGTCGTCTTCAATTTGCTCCTTTGCCTTGTGTTCTTTCTGTCTGAGCTTTTTCTGGCGTTTCCTCTCTAAAATCTCAGCTTTTCTATGAATAGATAGAAAAAAATAAATATAGAACCTACAATAACTAGTTTATAATAGAGTACATAACATATCTAGTACCTTATTATTGGCTTCGCTATAAACAACTTAAAGAGCAAGGCATTAACTACCCAAATGATCAAAATAATGTAATTTTGTTTATTTATTATTATAGGTCATTAGAAGTTGCAGAAGTCATTCCAAAATTCAGACAGCTAAAGAAAGAGAAATATAAGTCATTACATATACATGTCTATTTTAAGTCTATTATGGTATCTAGAAGTATTCTTAAAGCCAGATAGTAGACCATGGGTAAACTAAGAAAAAATTGTTGCATTATGATGTTCTGTCAGTGCAGTGAGACTATTAAAGTTTCGCTAAAACTACGCATAACTCGTTCTGAGTGAACATAATAAACACCAGTATCCTTCATAAAACCTGGTCCTTGTTGGGAATTGTTTCTCTAGCTAAAATCAAGTTAGGTTTCTTTTCCTACTGTTTTTCATATGCATTGATTCAATGACTATATAAATTCCCTGCTTTCAGCTATTGAAAAAAGAGTAATGCTCGGGCTCCACTTTAAATACTAAATTTCATCCAATTGAGGTGACTTCCCTCTAATGGAGGACAATAAAAATTTTAAATGGAGGCAAACAAATTGAAGATTAGACCATGCTTTTAAATGAAACTCAACCAAACACTTGAAATATTTTCCTTTCCTTAAGAATCTAAAAATTGAAATAAAAATCAAAGAACCGCTCAGGGAAGACACAGACCAACAACACCTGATATCAATAAAGGCACTAGAACAAGGGAATGAATGGGGAAAACGTACCAAGAAAGATTGATTCAAGGACAAAATGGTTAAATGTACCTTTTCTGAGCAGCTTCTTCCTCTTCCACAAGTAGCTTTTGGCATCTCAATGCTTCAGCATCCTTGTCAGCAAGCCAAGCCTTCACCTATGTGAAATGAAATTCATATTTCATCACTACTGTAACTAAGAAATAAATGACCATATTTCATCATTACTGTAACTAAGAAATAGTAAAGAAAGGTTATTATATAATCACGTCAGATTTAAGAGAATGTACATGCAGGATATGCCATAATTTTGGTTTCACTGGCAATGCGTTTTCAAAAGCATTATAGCTCAAGCTATGTGCCAAGTCAAATCTTAAGGTAACAAATTAGAACTTTGTTTATTTTATGGCATCAGAGGATGCCAAAATATTGTTTTATATTAATTATCTTTTTAAACCCTTCTATCGCCTCTTTGTGTAACTGAAAAAATGGACTGTTGTGTTACGTGTAAACTCTTCCACTTATGTATATGTCAACATATGGAAACTGTCAACAATGATAGAAGCATGAACTATTGTGTAATTCTAAACAATTTTTTAGACCCTTTCCACCAGTAAAATCAGGATCGTGTTACTTGGGAAAAAGCCAAATAGAAGAGTAACCACGAATTGATTTTATACCATAAATCTGATTGAATAACTATGGATTTGTTCATTGTTAACTTTTGATATAAGTGAAGCATGCATTTGAACAAACTAAGGTTTTGTTAATAACCAACACTCCTAAAACCTTGAGCCATTTGGCAAAGAAGGCTCTTGCACGGCTTTATATAATTAACATAAACATACAATACTATGACATTGAATGAATCGAACAACAAACAAGCCTAGACACCCACAAAATCACATCAGTGTCATCTACTAATCTTTACAAAAAAAAAAAAGGGAAATGTAGCAAAAACCACATGAGAGGGAGGAAGAGAAGTTTAGAGGTAAACAGACAGATTCTTAAGTTGGTAAAAAATTACCAGTTTCTGCTCTAGCAAGAAACTTGTGCAAGCAACTAGGTTTTTTTGTTCAAGACCAATCTTTCCGGCCTCTCCATCAAAAACATATCTTTGCATTGACACTGCCGATCCAACCAAAAATGTTTTTTCACTAGAATCATCTAGGATACTGAACAACTCTTGGGAAGATATAGGAAAACTAGATGGCCTGGATTGAACAATATTCTGCAAAAAATTTAGATAGACTGTGTTAATATATCAAAGGAATGTACCAGCAAAAAAGTAGACTGGGTGAATAATTGATAAGCAAGATCATGTAATGTATCTTACCAAAAGGGCAGAACCAGCCCTCAGATAATACTGTGGAAGAGAAGAAAATCCTTGTTTTCTAAGAGTTGTCAAAGCTTCTAAAATTGAAGACCCTGGAACTTCCTGGAAAGCATTTTAAAATGGAAACCAAAAAAGAATAAAAGATACTTTGACTAATTCAGGTTAAAATAAAAACAAGAGCTGAAAAGAAGACAGCATAAGAGACTAGTGTCATTGTATTTGTAGCTATGCTTCTTATCCATTTAGCCTACAAAAAATAGTGTTGTCTGCAATCAATTGTCAATATAAAAAAGACATAATGATATTTCCAAACAAGAACAGAGAAAAGGCTTAAAAACTACATTCACATTTGAAAAGGCACCTAGAACCTTCAACAATCACCGGAAAGTTTCCTAACTAATATGGCAATCAAAAGAGCTTTTATCAGTCCGAAAAATGCAGCACACTGAACAATAGTCTAAGTGGAAGAGTAAATTTCTGAAAGGATTTCATGTATAGAAAATCTTATAATATGGCAAACCAACAAGATTTTATGTAAATTGAGGTGAAAATGGGAAATAGATGGAGAAGCCCGTGTCACTCAACCGCCCACACTTTCATTTCTACCAATCGTAGCTTAACATAACCAGTACACGAGAAGGCAAAACCCATTAAAATAACATCATATAAACATAAATTAGTCAATAGGCAAAAGGATATTACCTCCAGCATCACATTCTTGAATGAAACAACTTCCTTTGCCTCTTCTATGGAGAGCTACACATGTTATTGAATATCAGCATGCATAAAACAAGATGTATTCAACATATAACTGAAATTCACAACGACCAAAGGTTACCTTATCCCAATATGCCCCTAAAAGTTCCCTATTCTTTTTAGAATCCTACAATGTGTAAGAAGCAATAGGAAAAAGTGAGGAAGATTTGGAAAAGAAAGATAAAAAAACAGAAAATAATCTCAAGGGGGCAAAAGCATGAACAACAAGCATCAATGTGTTGTTAGATAATTGCTTCTGCTCATTATAAATACAAAGATAACCTTATCAAGTTTTTTCAACCGGTGCTGCACACGTATGTGCCTTCTATAGTTAATGGGAGAGCAAAATTCTCGAGAACACTTGTTGCACTTTTGTAACTGAACCTTCACAGGAGAGAGCAAAGGCCACCCTGGAAGTTCTGTAAAATGGATGAAAGGTTTTATCATAATGTCAAGGTTTAAATCAATGGCATCAGAAACAAGCTCAAAATCTACGTATGGTACTTTTACACACTAGTCAGCAAGCCTGCGATAGGTCACAACAAAGGCAATACCAGTCTAGCAATTTTAAAATTTCAATTCTATGTTTCCTCTTTTTATGGACTTTTATATTAAGCTGTTGAAGGAAGGCTGCATATCATGTGAATTGCATATAACCACAGGCAGCATATAAGTGCCTTTAAAATGAACCCTTAATTCTTTAAATAATTGCAAATACCTTGCTGATCTAAAGCATGAAGTAATTGAATCCACTGTACTGGGCTGTCACCGGCCCTAGGAAAGGAAAGCAAAGGTTCTTTTCCAATTGCTTGTCTGAATATTGTATCTAAAGAATCATTTCCATCATCTGTTTTTGTGAAACCGGTTGTGCCTGAGGCCGGGAGTTTTGCAACTGGCATCTATTCAGACAAAAATCTTACCAGGAAATTTTGCTAGATTGCACTGCACAACTATACATGTAACAATGGGAATAAATTTAAATTCAAAGAGAAATGAAGAAATAAAAAAATGATTGAAAGTTACTCATTCAAATTCAATGTCAAAGAAACTAATAAAAAATGTACACAATAACATATTGCCAGACCCATGCCACGAGTGATAAGAATCGTCATATCATATAAAACAGAACACATTAGATCAGTGAAAAATAAAACAAACATTTCCAACCAGAACACACTAGATCGATGTAGAATCTACACTACAACTTATTCGGTGACTCCATTATTAAAGAAACTAATATTCTTGCATTCTCGATAGGTAAGCACTCGACCACCATAGTTTTAAAAATAAAATTACGATTCATTAAACCTAACACAATTTATCATAAACACACGATCTATCATAAACATTCAACCTTTATTCATTTTCATCCTCGACGAAGGAGACGGGAACACCCCAATTTACTTCCAACAAAAACATAATACAATGGAGTCAGAGAACATGATCTAACATCGGGAGTGAAAAAATTAAGTGGAGTGACAGATCACGTACCAGATAAAAGAGATCGCTGGGAGATGAACGGATTCTGTTGTGACGATCCGAAGCGGGAGCGAAACGGCTGCAAAGGAATTGAGAGTGTTTGGATTTGGATGGAAAGAAGATCGCGAGAGGAAAAGCGAAAAAATAGCCTATGAGAGAGAACTCTCTGGCGTTCCTGCAGGCTGCAGTTGTAGTAAGGAAAAAGAAAAAACGTTTCTAACAAGAAACAACTTCAAAAACATAAAAAAGTAAAATAATAAAAGCAAATAATAAAATATATTGAATTAATTACTCTTCTATTTTTTGTTTTCACCGCTAAGATTTCCACCCACACTCTCTTATAACGCGTGAAAAAATGTGGTATGGAATTGTGGTTTGGTAACAAACCAACCACTTACATTCCGAAGATGGAGTGAGTGATCGCACGTGCCTGTTTTCAGACTGCACGTGGGTTTATATGTAAAGAGTGTCCTTTTCGTCATTTCAGGATGGAATTAATCAGAAAACTTATAAATAATTCCTGTTTGACCTTGTCCACTCCAAGGTATTACTATTTCGACCTTGATGTAACTTCAAAATGAAAATCATAAAAATAACATGAAGATCAATATGATATTGCAAATTAATATTATTATTTCCTAACTACTATTTTAGGAAATGAAATAAAAATTAAGTGTATTCCATCAATTGTATTACAAAATTTATTGATAATTAATTATAGAATCTTTTTTTCATTACATCATAATTTTTTAGAATTTTAAACAAGGTTTTTCGTACGAGTTAAGAAAGAAAAAAAAGTTAAATATATATTTTTTTAACTTCAAATTATTTTTTAAAAATTAAATCATATATTAATTTTGTCAAAATTGTTATATTATAATTAATAATAAAACTCTATTCTCCAAAAAATATTTCGAATGTTATTTTATATAATTTTTATAATGTACAATGGCAAGATAAAATAATAATAAAATAAAATATGTACATAAGTTGAGTAAGATATAAAAAAATTGTACAAACTATTCATAATAGATAAAAAAAATCGATATTATAAATTAATACCGTGATATTGATTATCTTTTTACAACAAAACAGGTATCTTAGTACATTATACTCGTGAATATATGTATCTGTTAATATTAAATCTATCAAAATATTCTTATATATATATATATATATATATATATATATATAAATAATAGATTAAAATTTGTATGAACAAATTTGGTAGGAATAAATTTTGTACACTATGTTTAAATTTTGTATAATTAAATTTTATTAAAGTCAATTTGCAATTATGGTGGCATATGTGTTGCGTTTTTTAAGATTAAATATAGATAACATATAACCTTATAAAATGTTGCAAAATGTTAACATGAATGAAGTTAACTGTACAATTATTTATAACTTTATACTATTTATATTTAGTCTCTCTTTAAAAATTTTGTTCAATTTAATCTCTCAACTTTACAAAATGTGTGGATCTAATATTTATAATCAAAGTTTGCTAAATTTATTAGACATTTTAAACATGTTTTATAACATTTAAGTTATTTATAACGTTTTACATATTTTCTTTAGTGTTAGCTAACAATTATGTTTAAAACGTTAAATCAATTTAGTCAAAGGACTAAATCAATGCATTAATTCTATGATTGAAAAACTAAATTGAATCATGATATTAAAAAATGAGTAATTTCAATGTGTAAAGAAAGTTGAGGAACTAAAAACCTATTTATTTCAAAAATAAATCACTTTTAAATGTTGAACTTATATCCATGATTTATATACATGGTCATATATTAAAGATGTTTCTACAAAAAAAAAAATAATATACAAATCATTTCACAATATTTTAAATGATTCTAATTGACTCAATGAAACTAAATTCATTAAGTAGAAAGATTTTAAATTATAAATGTCAATAACAACTTCATAATGATGTCTATTTATTTATTTATTTGATGACAATTTAAATTGATTTATTTCTTTTTTTGTTGAAAACAAAAATTAAAAATAATAATAAATAATATCATTTAATTATTGCAATTATTTATTTATATTTTAAATACTTTTTGACACACATATTTTATTATTCATTTTATTCTAAACTTAAATATATTTCTTTATATTAAATAACAATATCTAAAAATAATCTATAAATTATAAACAAATTAACCATAATTTTTTATTATTCACTATTTTAATTAATTATTATAATTTTAAATAAATATCTCATATATTATATTATTTTTTATATATAAAATATATTATTATTAGTATTAACCGAATCTCAATATAGAGATTAATGGTAAGACTTGTCAATTGTATCCTAATGTCAATTCGTGCATTACTTTCATAGTCGATTCACAAGCTTGACTCATCGAAGAAGAGAAGATTGGATTTACTTAGTATAGAATATAGTTAGAAATATTCGAGTAAGATTGAATTGATCAATGTCAAATAGTAGAGACATTGTATAGTATAACAATGTTAAATATAAAAACTGTTGTATTTTATTAAATACTTAGAGAAATAATCAATCACATATCCTGTATTTAAAAATAAATTCTTTCAATTAAAATTTACTTTAATAATTAGACCACATGAATGAAAGGGGTAAAGTCAAATATTATGTTTGATTCGACTAATTTACAAATCAGTCTTTTGGAAAACTCTAGATTGTTATTAATAAAAAAAAACAAGGTTTATTTACATAGTCATCCCTCGTTTCAGAAAGCTCTCAACCAGGGAAAGGTTTAATTAAAAAAATTCCTTGCCCTCTATTTCCTCCTCTTCCATCCCAACTTGCTGTCAAGATATCAAGACATGAATCTTTATAAAGTGAAGTTTCTAAAATGAGCAAGCAAGAGTGTATTTGGGTTTTAAAAGGCATTATGATTTTAACTCACTAAAGTTCAAGTGTAAATACACCCTTACTGGCTCACCTTAGACTTAATTTTTTACGTGATAAGTGTGATTTATACCGGTGTAATATGTGCATGTATAGTGGACAGTGAAGGTTTACTGTTGTTGCCACTCCAGAATTGCATTATGTAGAGCATAGTTAGGTACCAAATCCGTGTGATCAAGCTTAAGGTTTGTCATGGGGGAAGTGTCGTGGCCACTATTCAACCACCCTCTTATTGCCTCTTCTTCATACGTAAAGCCATCTGCAGCTATGTATGGATCTTCCATTACTTCCTGCAAAACCAAAAGGTAAACGTCATGATTATCACAAGCAGATAAACGTTATGATTATCACAAACAGGAAAGCAATCGCGCGGAAACCCAATGTTTTAACTTGTGATTGCAATAATTCGCATATGCTATAACAGCGGTTGATTAGTAAGATTAGGAGGTGGAGGAGAAAAGAATAACCAGACCCCTTAATTGCTTATAAAAACTTAGTGTTAAAGCTGCAGAACAAAACTGTGTCAGAATTTTTATAGAATTCAACTAAATTTGGGGGCAGTTATTGGATAAGATGAAGTTGTAAGGGTCGCTAATCCATCCTGAACTTCAAAGGCAAGCATTTTTCAAAACAAAAAGTGCATTTGATGATGTTCACCTGGACAATGGGGCAGACAAAATGTGAAGGAACACGGCGAAGCTTCTTAGAAATCAAATATGGTTTGTCAATGCGAGTAGCTTTGAATGGTTCAAGAACAGTCCAAATTTCTGACACAAGGTCTGGCCTGTTCAACCGACTCTTTTCACAACACCTCAGTGCTAAATATGCCAGCAGTTCAGTTTGATAAAGTGGCCATTCACCAGCTGAAAAATCCAAAACTGCTTTAAGGTTTTCCTTCTCCAATGCACACTTCACATCCCTTACTAATCCCAAAAGTGGTCTTCCAGTTAGAAGTTGTAACAATATGACTCCAAATGAATATACATCTGATTCGGGTGTAAACTTGCCAGTAAGTAAATACTCTGGATCCACATACGCCAAACGTTCATTTGGGTTATTATATATTGTGTTTGCATCAGCTGAATCCAAACTTTGCTGGACTAAACTAGGAATGCCCAAATCACTCAGTTTGGCAACAAAGTTAGCATCGAGGAGAACCTTACTAGGTTTCAAATTCCCATGGATAATACAAGGGTTGCTGGAGTGAATGAAGATTAGAGCAGAACATATATCTGTAGCAGTGGACATTCGAATTTGCCATGGAAGTGGATTCTTTTCTTTGCGGGCAAGGTGGCTTTCAAGGCTGCCATTGTTTAGGTACTCATACACAAGTGACCTAGACTCCGCACAGCTTCCAATTAGTGTTAACAAATTTGGATGTCTTACCCTACTCAAGACCTCTACCTGAAATTCAACAAATAATATAGCCAGCCAAAACGATAAAAAATTGAGTTCCTCATGGACACAACCCATGACAGAAGTATTCAGTCAAGCCATTTTGGATCAATTGCATAACATAATTTAATTTCAAACATACTGGAAGATCAGAAGCTTGGAATTATAGTGTGTGTATGTGTGCGTGCGCACATATATACTACATTTATACACATTAATCTGATGACGGGAACCAATTGGACCAAACTAAAGTGAAAATAAAATAGAACTCTGGCTATTGAGATTTCTAACTTATTTATAAGAGAAGAGAAGGAAAAGAGTCATAGATGCACCATGTCAATAATTCCTTTCGCTCAAAAATATATCAAATTATCCAAAAATCTTCAGATATCGAATCAGGTAGGATAATCCATGAAGTGTTTATGTTGTATTATAAATATATGTGCAACTGTTCCAAAATGGTAGAGATGACAGGTATTAATCATGTAAAGCCCAAAACTCTTCTGAATAATTTTGGATGGAGGTGCGTAATGAGCATATTTTGTAGTCTAATTTCAGACTTTCAAGTTGACACTATTAACAGATAACATGAAATTTACCTGACGTTGGAATTTTGATAGACTCTCGTGACCATAAGAGGGTAACATTTTTATGGCAACATGCATGTTGCCAAGCAGTCCCTTGTAAACACTTCCATACCTTCCCTCTCCAATCTTCCAAGATGGGTCGAAATCATGAGTTGCCTCATTGATCTCTACAAAAGAAAATGCAGGGAATTCTACCTGATAAGAGAAGGAAGTATCCGCTTCACCAAATTTTCTAAGCACTTGGACTTCCCTAACTGCATTTGCATGCTCTATTCTAAGCCTATCTCTTTTTTCCCTGAAACTTATCAAAAGGTCCACAGCTGATATGATCTTCTCCTCAAACTCTGTTACCGTACACTGGGACTCAGAAATTTGGTTCATAAGTGCAGAATTTTGGTCTTTGACCATTTGCAATTCTTCAAGTATTTCATCCTGCTGATTCTTCATTTTCTGTACTTCTTGCTTTGACCTCGCCAATTGTTCTTCAACTTCTTTTCTTCTTCTTATTTCCTGAGCACAGCGGCTTTCAAATGCCTCATCCTGTCAAAAATGCAATTTGAAACTAGTTTCAGAAGAAATCTGGTAATCATTTTAGTTCATCAATAATCAGACAGCAATTCATTCAAACATATATTATACACATCTATGATCTATCCATACGAACAAGTTTATCAATTGGCTGCATTAAGCTGACTATTCTATTTATCTGATATTTGGGCTTTCACGTTAACCCGGTAGTACCCTATACATAAAGTAACGATGATAAGGGATTCAGGTGAAGGTAGTCTGCCTAACAGTCTGACTTAATTAAAGAGTAAATAGTCCAAAAGATCTTTCTCCATTGAAAATCAAGTATAAAGATATAGAAAAAGAATGGGAAACAGTGGCGTAATTATCTTTTTTCTTATTTTTAAGCAATAATACTTATACTCCAAATAGTAACCATCGAACAAAATTTGAGAAACCAAACCAGAGAGACCATTAGAAGAAAAAATATATCAGTTTTTATATTTAAGCAATGAACATTGTTTGTCATAAATCTTGATAGTACTATTTTCTATTTTCCATCTCTTTAATGTCACATTTTTTTTATTGATCAGAGCCTTTAATGTCACTCCATATACCCTTTTTGGTTTCATGCTCTTGGCATCTGTGGTGGTGTACCATTTATTTTGCTTGCTTGTTCCCTTTCTTCTAATCCCACCAGTAAAAGAAAATTAAACCAGACCAAAGATGCCAGACTAGGGATTGAAACAAATATATTTTTAGAATAAGAGACAATACCAAACTTGAAAACCCCCCCTGATACACGCTCTGATCTTATTCACAAGAAATCATAACTTTCAAGTGTGGACCTAGGAACAAAAATTCTCTTACAGTCCTACCATTAAAGAGTAGTAGCACACCTATAAAAAAAGAAACTTTTACTCAAAGGGTAAAGCAGAAAAATCACCTCTCACCTCATGAAACATCAAATCTGCCAACTTTGACCTGTCCGCGACCTTATTAAAGGACCGTTTTGTATTTAAGGAACGGTTGAAACTGATACTTTGGATTTCTTTCATATCACCAGAATCTGCAGAAACCTGTCACAAGTTATTCCCCTGACAGTCCTTATAGAAAATGATAAATGGCCTGATCTGAAGAATAGCTGTGTCATTCTAAATTGACAACAAACATAGAAAAGAAAGATCTAAAAAGAATACCTAAATATTTCAATGCATCAGGAGTCGATTTTGATGTAGATCTTTCTGTGTTTGAATTGAGCACCAACAATGCAGGCCCACCTTCTATGTCAGAAGTATGCTTACTATATACCCTGATTTAATTTGTGCATTTCATAAAAGTGGAAGATATAGAACACATTATCAGCTATGAGTTGCTGCCAACATTACAGAATATGATAAAAAAAAATTAAGTGAAAGATCAAAACTTGTAATAAGGTCATTTAAGTGAACACATCATGATTAGTGGGAGTATTAAGGTCCCTTCTGCTTTACAAAACCATGAGTTTGCCTTTCTACTCATCCACACTCCGAATGTGATTCACAATTCATTTTGTAAATTGTCAACAAAATAAAACTAATGTTTTCTTTAGCTATTTCTGTCCACCAAAGCATCACGTGTCACTCTCTAACCTCCTACCACAAGGGTAATAACTTATTTTATACCATGTTCTTCAACAATTCCAGAACATAAGATCACTTTTTTCAATATATAGATTACACAACAATGCCATTTAAGTGATTTTTCAAATTTGATAGTTATGGAATGCTCAATGATCATGATTCACTCCTCATATTCTGACTTTTCAGTAAAGTATTTGAAAAAAAACAGATAGACAAGGAAAAAGATTACTCAATAGTGCTGTTCACTTAATTACCAACAAAAAATGAGAAAAATCTCTTTTCAAGGGGTTTCCTTTTTGTAACAGTCCAAATCATAAAACCATTCATCAATAAAGAATTGAAGCCAAACCAAATTGAATAAATATACTGTTTCTAAACAGCCCATCCATCCATATCATAAACTGCTCTAAAGATATTGACAAGGCTTGTGCAGCCCATCTAATATTGACATAAGACATTAGAATCATGTCATTGCAGGCAGTACAGTTATCATTTTCATTTACATTTTTACCTAGTACATATGAGGTTGCCCTTGCAAATGAACCAAATATTACATGATAGCAATGCTTGTTCGCGTATAAAAATAGCCTTCTCCGAATCTTGCTTTGCCAGTTTGCTGCAATTCCAACCACTATAGTTTAGTAATGAATAAAAGATGCAAATTAAAACAGCTCTAACTTAGACTTGAAAGCAAACTCATAGAAATTGGCCTTTTATTTGGATATTGTTCTCTGCATCACTCTTTTACATAGTACTTATATTATAAACTTTGTTGGACACTAGGGAAGTTTCACTTCAGATCTCTTGTCAATATCCTCAACCCAAGTGGTACTTTCTAGTCCCAACTCTTTTTAATACCGGTGACCCAACATGAACACCAATGTAGTATGGCAGTATTAAGGTAGAAACTTTTCTCAATTTGAATTTTGAAAATTAAAATTATATATTCCTCATGTTTTATGAACTTCTATACATAACTAGATATGTATCTTACATGTCTTATATATATTTAGATTAATAATATCGTCATATCAAATGTGTATTGTATCTTATACACATATTGTGTTTGTGCATCATTGCTTAAAATTAAGAGCTACAGAGGTTTGGAATTGATACCCCATGTTATATCCATCTGCTGCTGCTCCCACTACAAGCCATCTAATACTGTGTTGAGCAATAGCTTCTGTGATCCCTTTCTCAATATCATCCATCTCAATCAACAATTTACAGGCCCGTACCTATGCACACATACGCCATAATGTAAACAAAATCTGGATTTCTTCATGAAATAGCTATAAACATAACAATGATCTTCCATTACTATTATTTTGAACTGTTTAAATATAATTAAAATCAAAAGTTCACAGCATACTTTAGAGAAGGTAGCGTTCCCCTTTGAAAGACCCTTCAGGTAGACACTTATCTAGTTGCTCTTAAAATAAAGGTAAAAGATCAATTTACAACTTCAAGTTGTGTCATGTATATTTTGATTCTCGATATTTCAAAACATGCAACACAATCCCTACAAATTAAGAGAGACTGAGATATTTTTTAAGGACCAAAGAGCAGTTGAACCCAAGGTAGATTTTGAACTTTCCCATTGAAAATTTTGGTAAGAAAATGTGAGCATGACCTTATGAAGTGATGATTGATCGAAAGTTATGGAGTGACAAATCGTGCACTTTAAAATGTTTACCGCATTGCTCATTTTTAAGTTAAACGGAGGACCAAATTCACATTTGAATTGAATTTCTTATTTACTAAAATAAATACAAGTAGATTACATATTCAGTGTCAAAAATTTATCTACAGAAACGAAAAAATACGAAAAAGATAATACCCCTGCAGGAACCAGATCAAGAATGTATTGGTCTAGGAGTTCGTGCACTGATTGATTTCCCTGATCCTGGAATGCCTGGATTGGAAGGTCTTTTGGTTCATACCCAGAGAGATTCCTGTCTGTTGCACATGCTTATAAACAGAAAAAAAAAAGAAAAGAAAAAAAACGTTCATAGTTTGTTAAATATTACCAAACTAACAGATAAGACCAACACTGCCTAGTATGAATATAGCCAGAATAAGATCAGTATTTACGAGAGAAGTTATATATCAAAAATACAAGTCAGTACCAAAATAGACCACATAAATTTCTCATTTTTTCTCACAGTTTTAATTTTATGCTCCACTAAAGTTAACATCACAGCTTATTTGATGACAAAAAACAAGTCTCTAAGATTCAATGCGTCCTTAATCCTTAAGCAATAACTGCAAAAAAATTCATTATTTGTCATATGTGTGTTTTTCACAGAAGTTTTTATCAAACAAAAAACTTGTTCTAGATGGCAAATGAGTTTAGTTATTCATTAATTATCCGAAACAGAATGGTTGATCAAGCTCTTTTTACAATAATAAGCAACACAAAAGATTGGCTATAAGTTCAATTTAGTCATATAAATGAGTCAAATCTCAAGTTTTATAAGCTTAATATTAAACTATGTAAGTGTGTGAGTCACCAAAAAAAAATTAGATAAGAAAGAGGGTTTCAAGATAATAATAATTTACATATTTGTATCACTTAGTAAGTAGTAATTTCATTTAGAGAATTATAATGACATGCATTGTCAAATTTTTTTTTTCTATCTCATCCTATGTTTACTTCATCGTCTATCATTAAAATGCCCACAATGTAATTCAAAAATCCTTCGAGATAAAGTCCCGCAAAGGAAAAAAAATAAAAACTAAAAAGTTATAAATGAGTTGAACAGCAGACCAATCTCCAAATTTTTAAACAAACCAAGCCCAAACCTTAAATTTGGCTAATTTGAACCAATGAAAAAAGCTTAAGGTTCATCTTTATATTTGCAAGTCAAACCTAAGCTTCAAGTCATCAGCTGACTCACTCTAGACTCAATTACGCTCTTCTTACCCTTATTCTTTTAAAACCTTGATACACTTGCCACAAATCAAATATCACCCCAATCACACCAAATTAATAAGCAGTTTCACCATTTATAGCTTCATCATTCATTTCATCAATCACTAGCAGTAAATGCAAAACGACATAATCCAATATTTGTCTTTTCATCTTCACCCTCAAATTCAAGAGTTTAAAACAGCATTGTCAGTCTTCCTTCCTTCTTCTGAAAGGTCCTCGACCTCGAGCTTTTCTTCAATTGATATATTGCAGACATAATAGCCAACCCAAAAAGTCAATCCAAACAAAGCAACCATTCAAACCCAACAACCAAATTAAACCAACAATTAACCAACCCAGCAACCAATTTTCCACTAAAACTCCACACATTCGTCAAAACGTTTGATGAAAAGAAAACAACCACAGGACGTACCTTTATTTATTTATTTTTATGTATAAAAAAAGAAGAAGAGAATTTACGTTTTCTACTCAAAAGGCATAATTAAAGAGAAACTCACAGAATGAATCGAGGGAGTAAGGTCGGTGAATATGAAGAAGACAAACATTCTTGCCCGAGAAATTCTTAACCGTCCAATGCAACAGTTGCTGCGTCTTCTCCGCGTTCTTTCCCACCGCCACATACACTGTGTCAGTGTCGGCGTCCTCCACCACGATGCTACCCATCGGATCCGAACCAACCAAATTGCGGCGAATCGGTGCAAGAACGGCGCTCGGCAGAATCTTTCTGAGTTACAGAGACCCAGCGATTCACAAATCAGAGGAAGAAGGTAGCGAAAATAGAAGAGAGGGAGAAGGAAGAATCAACAACAGGAATTGGGAAGGACTTTTTGAGGACTGTGAAAACTGAAGTGAAGTAGAAGGAATTGATTTTTATGGCATCAGAGCTTCAAAAAAGTTGTTTCTTCTTCTATGAGTGGGCCCCGTGGGAGAAACGTTGGTGAACCGCAATGGTGAAGGAGTACCACATCGGATATGAAGATTAGCTCGGGAGAAAGGTTACAAATTGTTTGGATTAGAACTATTTTCTGCAGTATGCCTAGAGAAAAAATAATTCACTCTTTTTATAAGTTAAAACCTATATTCAAGTCCAAAGTATCAATTTTAAAAATGTATATAAAGAAACCTTTATAAATTAACTTTAACACTTTTAATTTTTCAATTCTTTAAGAATAATAAAAAAAACTCCGAATGAGCACAACGCGTATGGATATAGTGTGTGAGTTAAGCAACTTAATATAAAAAAACATTAATAGAAACTTGTGGGACTAATAATAATGTAGTGACACTTTTAATAGAGCAAGCTTTCAAGACAAATGAAAAGACAAATTCTCATTTAAAATAACTATTGGATAGTATAATGATGAAGAGGCTCTAAGAAGGTTCCATGCATGTCTCATTCATCTCTAACAGATTCCAGAATAATTCATGAAAATTAAAAATTAAAAATAATTGTACAAAGTTCAAACATCTCAGCAACTGAGAAAGCAGAAAACAAAAATTGGGATGCAAAAGTTTAAACTATTGATTTGTATTTAGGAGCACATAACGATGTTTTTTTTTATCGTTTTGTTTTCATTTATTTGTTTCATACCCAACAGACGTTTTACTGCATCTCTAAACTGAATATCTTATTACAGTTTATCTTCAATAAAACTACTATTTTAATATGATTTTTTTTCTCCAAAAAATTGTTTGAATTTGAAAAAAAAAAAAAACTTCTATGATGATTTTTTTAATTTTAAAAAACTTATATTTATATGATCTATTTTAAGATAACACTTTTATCGGTGAAATTTTGTTTTTAAAGATTCTCTTGTAGTTAAAACACCAACAATCTTTTAGATTATGTCTTACTGTTTTTTATTTTTTATTTATAGAAAGTCTAAAATAAGAAGAGATGCTTTTTACATTATTATGTAGAAGTCAACAGTATAGAACAACAGGTAATAGAGTATCAGTTGTGTGCATACAAGTAGCTTTATTTTATCCCAATTGTACTATCTGTATATTACAAAACAACCATACACTCTGACAACCTATAATAAATAAATAATCATTTCATAATTAACTATGTAAATAGTTTATTTACATTTTTTTAATTAAACCATCGATATGCATTACTATATTATTATTAAAATAAGTTGTCAAGGGAGGGTTTATTTGAAAAATAATATAAAAATATAAGATTTTGTTTTTAAAAAGAAAATCCTGAAAAAACTACACAGCCAGAACAAGTTTTGTAAGGGTTAAAGAAACGAAAGGAGTAGAATAGAATAGAAGCTGCACTATCTCTGATCCACCAAGTCACTTCTCCTGTGAGGGTGCTATGATTCTCTTTCTAAATTATCGGTTTGCAATTATGATAATTTGTATAACTAAAAGTAGCGCTGGGCAAAGTTAGTTTAACTTTACTAAACTACAGTTAACTGAATTATTAAAAATTAAAAGTAATTTAACTAATTATACTAATAATTGATTTGAACTGTAAAACAATTCAGTTTGAAGAAATTATACTTTGACCAGTTAATTAAAAACTGAACTCAAATCCATTTTTATCTTTTGTTTCGCTTTCTCCATTTTTGAATTTACGATGTCATGACGTTGTGCAAGCATATGTATCATATAAATTATCAAACTATACATTGGTTTGTTCATATTTTTTAACTATAAATAATTTATCAGAGCTTATTAATTAAGTAATTATAATATATAACTCTTAATAAAATAAAATGACTGCGTATTTAACTTGTCTTATAATGTCATTAATATTTTAAGTGATTTTAATCCTGAAATGGTTCTTAATAACAACAACTATGATACGAGAGCACTGATATGTAATACTTTCATTTAAATAAAATAGTTATTTTTTATTTTATATACTTTATATGATTTTATATGAAAACTTTATA
>Ga0099822_1004098_pt1 | contig 18885 bp, 11 predicted proteins | sample CowpeawhiteBW_FD_76839 | JGI IMG/M metagenome (GOLD analysis project Ga0099822, IMG submission 76839) | Root nodule microbial communities of legume samples collected from California USA - Cow pea white BW | ecosystem: Host-associated > Plants > Roots > Nodule | place: USA: California | collected...
AAAAATTAAAAATTAAAAAAAATAAAAAAACGTGAGAGTGACACGTGGCCTGCCGTTAACGGCGTTAATTATTTTTTTCTGAAAGGGACCTGATTGATGCACTTTTTCAAAAGTGGGGACGCAATTGACACTTTTTTTTCAGCGGGTACCAAATTGATACTTTCCTACCAAAGTGGGTATTATCCGAGTAATTAAACCTAAGAATTAATTGCCATCAATTGGCATTTACATGGAGTTTCTACTCAATAACTCCATAGCCACTACCCCTCTAACTTCTCTAAAGACAACTAGGGTTACTGGGTCGTCCATCCACACAATTACCAAACATATGCACAACCAACAACCCATTACATGTTTCATGACAGTTCACACACATAAACAAATATAATAACCCATCACATGGTCGTACATACATGCAAAATAAAATTATATAATTAAAGTAGCACACTAATGACATACACATAATTCGAACCCAAGACCCCTCAAATGCACCAAGTGTTCCTACCCACTTGAGTTACCATTACTCTTTGTTATATAACGTAGCCTACTAATGCTTTTAGATATACTTCCAATCCACAATTATTGGTAAATAAATATTTATTTATTTAATTTTTCCTGAGTCTTATAGGAGGATAATGCCTCAAGCTCATCCAACTTAGTGAATCTCATGAGGAAGCAAATTTGTGTTTGATGGCTAACCATGAATCTTCTAATGGTGAGGTAAGTTCTCGTAGTCATGACAATGATTATAATTCTTTGTACAATGCATTCTAATAACTACTTCATAAATCTAGTAAATTAGATGTTGCTCATAAGGAATTAAAATAACATTTTAAGGATTTACAAAGTAAGTTTGAAAAATTTCTTGAAGAAGAATAAATTTTTAAACATAAAATATCAATTTTATAAAATAAAAAGACTGAAAATGTTGAGTGTGCATTTTGCAAGAGTTACATGTTTGATTTAAATATTCTTGAAAAACAACTTGAAGATGCAACAAAGAATAAATATTTTGAAAGACCTACCTTTAAGAAAAAAAAGGTTCAAATAGAAATAAGAAAGCTCTCAAGAATAAAAATAAAAGAACTCCTAGGGTATGGTTAGAAAAAGGTAAGTCTTATTCTAGGAATTTAAATTGTGTAGCATGTTTTTATTATATGCAAAATGGCACACTTTAAATAAATTTATAATCAAACATTTTGATGTCCCTAATAGAATATATGCTTGGATTCCTATTGTAAAGTAACCTATTTTTAACCTCAAAGGACCCAAAATAAGTTTTTGGGGACCAAAATGTTATTGTTTTTTGTCTTGCAAGTTATTTCGAAATCAAAAACTCTCTTTGGATGTTCAAGAGCTAATATATTCCCCAAACTTTTGGTATCCTGGTAAATTCTATGAAGGGGGAGTATTTGTTCTTGAAATGTTTGTTTTTATAAAAAAATGAGAAATATTACATGTAGGGAGAGTTTATCTCTTAAGCTATTTTTTTCTATTAAAAGGGGGAGAAAAATGGAAGTCTCTATTATATGAAAGTATAAATAAAGAGGGAGTTCAATTTTTGTAAGTTATCTTATTTAGGGGCAGCTATCTAAAAGCTTCATTTTTGTTTATGATAAAAAAAGGGGAGATATATTTGTATTGACATCTTGTGATAACGTGTACATATTTAAGGTGTGTGTGTGTGTGTGGCTTGTAATACCTTGTGTTTTTAAAAGGGGAGAAAAATTATTTATCTGTTTTTGGATTATACTCTTTTCTCTTAAGTTGTTGATTAAGAACAAGACATATCACAAGTCTTCAACAATTTTTTATTATTATCAAAAGGGGGAAGATTGTTGACAAAAAGAAGATGAACATCTTCCTTCAATAAGGAGTTTTGGTGATGATGATGATGACTTATGAAGAAGTTTGGAAGACTTAATGATGATGCATGGAAAAATGTTGAAGACTTAAAAGAATGCTTGGATTCAAGAGATACATTGAAGACTTAAGGGTTTAGTTGTTTAGGTCTTGTAATCTGTGTGTGTTATTTAAAATAGTTAAATTAGAATGTCAATAGTCAAAAGGGAAACCCAAGTAGTAGAGCACAAAGAGAATTTTATTTATTTTCAAAACTCACTGGAATAATGATTATTCTTAGTAATAATCGATTATCTCAATTAAGTGATTTTTGAGAAAAATGTTTTTATAATAGTTTCTGTGATAATCGATTATAACTTATGATAATCGATTCAATTATTCTTAGTGATAATCAATTATCTCAGTTAAAAGTGATTTTTGAGAAAAATGTTTTTATAATAGTTTTTGTGATAATCGATTATCTGTGGTGGTTGTGACATAATTTTTCATATTCTTAACCTAATTTTTAAATAAGCTTCTATAAATAAAGTGGTAGGCTTTCATTTGGAGATACATAAGTTAGAGAAGTTTGTGTACTTATGGGACGACTTTGAAAAACCTAGTTTGGGTAGAGCGATAACTTGCATAAAATGAGATCTTGAGTGATTGAGTGTTGCTGCTTTTGTTAGGAAAAGTTGGTCATCCTTTGTGATTCAAGAAAGGTGTGTGATTCAAGAGAGGTATTCATCGCTTGTGAATTTCAAGGGAGGTGTCTTTCATCTCTTGTGCCTTCAAGAAAGGTATTTTCTAAACCCTAAACTTTCTTATCTATGATTGTATTTGTGATGTATTTAAGTGATTGAGTTAATCTCGTTTATTTTATTGTGTTTATTATAATAAAAGAAAGAATTTTAATTGATCTTTGATATTAAAAGGGAAAATTTTTTAAAGCACATTTTTTATTAAAAACTCAATTCACCTTCCCTTTTGGTTTTTGTCCAAACGTGAATTATTCTTCTACGCGATTACTAACACATGGTAACATAAGTTAAGCCCGCTCAAGAGACACCTTAGTCTACCTAGACGGTAGGATCAAATTAAGCTCACTAAAGCACACCTGAGCTTGCCTAAGTCGACAACACACACAATGCTTGCCTAAGTTGGCAACACAAAGCTTTCTTAGATAAGTATTATCAGATCTTGCCTAAGTCAATAATTCAAATCCCTTAAGCCAACATCCGTGGTCAAAGATGACCACCCATAGCTCAACCAATCGTCCCATCCACTTGCAAGGTCAAAGACGACCAATCACAGCTCGACCAAAATGCCTATCCACTTGCAAGGTCAATGACAACCACCCACAACTTAGCTAAATGACCAATCTACCTGTAAAGTCAAAGACAACTACAAATAGTTCTGCCAAATTGCCCATCTAACTGCAAACATAAAGCCAATTACAACTCAGCCAAAAGGCCAGTTATAGTCGCAACTAAGAGGGCTTATGTACTTGCCTGACCCAATAGGTGGGTTGAGTAATGTAGCCCAAGAAGGCCTAATTAGTCTCATCACCCAAAAAGGCTACAAAATATTTTGAGATACACCTATTGGAGTAAATATTAACATATTAATAATAAGGGTTAAATATCTTTTTGGTCCCTTAACTTTTAATGAAATTTGGAATTAGTCCCTCTTCGAAACTTTGACCCAATTTAGTCCCTTAATTTTAGAAATGTGTGAATTTAGTTATTTCAACCAAATTTTGTTAAGGTTATTTAACATTTCATGATAATTTGTTAAGGAGACAAGACTAGTTAAGAACACGATAATTGTCATTATCATGGTTTTTATTATGTTTATTTTTATGCTTTATTGGTATTTTTATTATTATTGGTCTAAATAATTATGGATTTATTAAATAATTTTGGAAAGAGGAGTATTTGGATTTATTTGTGGAATATTTTGTAGATAAGGGGAAATCTCAAAAAGAACGAAGAATATATCAAGGATTATCAGTTAATTAAAATATATTCAAGTAGTGTTATTTTCCAGGCCTAGTCAATTCGCTGATTCACCCAACGAGCAAACTCCATTCACCCAGCAAGAGAGGTCAAGTCACCCAATGACTTTAGTTTGCCTAACGATTTGGGCATTGTAAAATCATTAAATAAAATACGTCATAGAATTAAAAATCAATCTTTTGGTGAATAGGGAACTAACCTTAAAGGAGAAACGACAGATGGGCATCATGGAGGTTGGAGACACTCATTATCATTATTATTTTCATCATCTATTTATTTTCAATTGCTCAGAATATATAGGAGCAGTTAAGTCCCTTATTCATTGGGGTTGGATGTAATATATCTTCACTCTTTGTGATTTCTGTTATTTAATATACTTCTTTTCCATTACTCTTGTATTATATTTTTGTTCTTAATTGCATGATTAATGATGCCTATTTGTTGATATCTAATTATTCGAAAATAATTTAGAACCTTGATTAGGATAGAGAAACTAATAGATTTTACCTATAGACATAAAGTTTAATCAATTAGCCAATTTAAACATCTTAATATAATGTGAACTTTAGGTAAAAATATCTAAGGGGCTAGAAATTTTATTAGTAATGTTTACACTTCACTTGAAGGAATTAGGGCTTGTTAGCTTGTGGTGTAATTGTTAGAGTAAAAATTGGAAGTATATTGTTTAGTGTTTTTACATTAAATTGAAACATGAAATTTAACCTAGTGAAGTCTTTATCGCATAGTTAATTTCATCAATTTAATTGTTTTCAATAATTTTATATTTGTCTTATTAAAAATTCAATATTTTCATTATTTTAAAAGTTCTTAGCCTTAACTAGTAAATAATCACAATTTCTCTAAGCAAATGCGAGTCTCTTTGGGAAAACGATATTCAAATTTTTCATTTTATTATTTGTGTGATTGGGTACACTTATCAATATTTCAGAACATAGCTATAGAAATTTAGGACAATCTATTATAATGATGTAAGATGTTTTTTTTTTTGTTTCCAACATGCAAACTTTTGGATGATGTTGGATAATATGAACTTTCTTTAATGTGAATTGTGAATTAAATTATTTGTGATCAAAACTATCTATGTATCACATACTCTTTTTTTTTTAACTTTTCTAATTGTATGAAAAACACGTTAAATAAATAATGAAATTATAAACATACTTTTTCATTCAATTTATGATAGTTCAAAATGATGTATTTCATTTCAGTATAGTGAAAATAGTTGCGCTTTTAATTGTCATTTTTCTTATTAGAACTATTTTAAAATAAACAAAGTATGACACTTTTATTGCCATTATTTGTGCAGCGAACACAGTAGTTTCAACTCTCATTATTTGTGTAGTGCATTAAATGGCAAGTATTGCGATGTTTTGCATAATACCGCTATATTATATTTTGTAGTGACAAGATATATGATGGTACCTAGACCTACCATACGTGTAACATCTGGTCTGGATATTACGAATTTAATTAATAAAATAGGATATTAATATTAAAACCTCATTTATTAAGCTCAATTTTCCAAAACACAGGAAATATAACAACTTTATTTCATAACAAAAACCAGCTCTAGGCTAATTATTATAAAATTCAATATATTATCAAAAATCGTCTCATAATAAAACCAATTTCTATAATTCAATTGATTACAAGAGAAACTTTAAAATTCATAAAATAAACTCTCTGTAGAAATGTTCCCATGATAACCCACACTCTGGTTCTATGCCTCACTAGATCCACCTGCAACAACATCTGCTTCCGTGTACCGCGTACACGATCATCACCAAAACACAAGTAGTTAGGGTGAGCTAACAATTTAAACCATACACATAATATGAAACAATTATAGCAACACGAACACACCAAAGGAATTTCCATCCTTTGATTCCATAACACATAGCCACTACCATGTTACCCGCGTTCTACGTCTTCTAATGAATACCTCCCCGCCCGTAGTACAATACACGTGATCCACCAACAACGAACCTCACCGCTCGTAGCATCTCTCACATGTGAGCATGGAACATATGAACCTCCCCGCTCGTATCCCCATACGAGAATATCAAGATATGAACCTCTCCGCTCATATCATCACGTGTTCACCACCAGCCATGAACCTCCTCTCTCATGACCCAAGCATCTCCTGGTCTAAGTCCCACAATACAACATATAAAACGCAAGCCACACAATTACATTATACTTTGTGCTCTCGCCTGGCGTTGACTAAGAAATGCCAAGCGACGTTCCAGCGTAAATTGCCTGGCGGAGCCTTCTCGTCACCAAGTGCCAAACACAAGTAGAGCCTTTGACAAAGGGCTATCGCCTGGCGGGTCATTCCTCACCACCAAGTGCCACGCGTTCCAGGGATTTCCCTGGTACTCCTATCGTCTAGGGCCATACATGTGTCGTTAGGTGCTATACTAGTAACGTTCCAGCTACTGGTTTAGCACTCTACCACGGAGTTTCAACACCCCTCAACAGTTCAACCATACATACAAGCTATAAATTTAACTGTATTTAAATTACCTATACTTGCACGACTATAATTTCCGCCAACATAACACTTCACTTATTCAACAATCATATAACTCATCCAATCATAGTCCTTATAAATGAATAACAATGCACACATCCATTTATCAACATTTCATACTTAACATATGCATTTTTACCATACACTTAATCTTTTCCAACATGCAAGTTACTACCACTATATATATGCACACATCACTAATACACATAACCACAGTAACTAAAACAGTCACCTGATCACATCCCAATCAAATAAACCTTTATTTTTTCATGCAATTGATACCAATCATCACACCTGTGCATATATAATTAGAGGTCTTACTTATACACACTTCCTTCATACCACATTTGTCATTTTCCTAGCTTACACATATCATCACCTAATGACCCAAATCACGCCCATTCAAAAAATTAGCTCAGAACACCCACAATCCTAATGTGTTGCCTGGCGGCAGTTCATGCTCCGCCAGGCGGTGCATACAGAATTTGGGTTCTTGCCCAGATTTCTACATCTGCGTGAACCCCAACCATGCAATTCGTCCTATTTTTACAGATTTCATTCATCCCCCAATCCCAAAATGAAACTTAATTTCCCAATCATAAAAGATTTGTAGAATTATAGCGAAGACATTACTGGCTTACATTTTCAACCTATGAATAACGCATGCTCAAATCAAATATAAAGCAACAACCCTCTAACAAATTAAGTACATGATTCTATGCATCGATGCAAATTAATATAGCACTTCACACCTCCTATGCAATAATTTAATTTATATTGATACACATGCATTCACCATTAAACCAATTCTCAGCATGTGACTAACCCAAAGGAACATTCAAATTCATATCGATGCAAATTAATATAGCATTTCACCTCCTATGCAATAATTTAATTTATATTCATACACATGCATTCACCATTAAATCAATTCTCAATATGTGACTAACCCAAAGGAACATTCAAATTCATAGAGACTTACAACATAACCCAATCATGCTTGCAACTCATGCCACATTAGTAGTTACTTGAAATTATAAAGAGTTTATTCATGCATTTTAAAGACTTCCAAACCAACAATCATGAGTAACATATATCTCTAGCTACTGACCTCCAAATCAAATTTGCACTGTGAAGAACTACATGTTATGGACCACCTGTCCAAATTTCACATAAATCGGATGGTTAACGAACTGAAAATGCAGTTTTACGAAAACTGCACAAACCAGAAAAACGGTGGCGTCTAGCGCCCAAAAGTCAGGAACTTGGCCCCTGGTAGTACAAAACCAGTGCCCAACGATACTTGCTCCGTGAAAAATACGAAAAACAACATTTTTCGTGAATAGAACACCACGTGCATCGCTTTGCAGTAGCTCTTCACCGCCAGGCGATCCTTAACAGCAAACCCAGAAGACTAGGTCTAGAGCATGCGTGGCCTGGCGAGTCGCACATGACTACCAGGCGGTTTCTGGAAAATTCTAGAAACACGAAAAATATTCGCAGAAATTGAACCACATGCATACATACTGCACAAAATCATTCATCAAAATTGAAAACACGAGATATAGCTCCCTTAACCTGAATTTCCCGCTCCAAAAGTGCTTTTAGAGTCCTTCCATGTTTTACATTTGATCTACCCTTTGATCTTCGTCCTTGTGCACTCATTTCAACCTTCTGACACTCTCCTTAGTGTTGTTTTAAGGTTCTCCAACTCCCTTTTAGTGGCCACACGAAAATTCCTTCACCAAGACCCTACTCTCACCCTTCGCCTCCATCATTAGCCTCATTATTTCTCCCTTAATTGCCCAAAACGAAAAATCCATTAAGGATGAGTTTAAAATACACCAACTCTCCATTACTTGGTGGTTTCTCAACCTCTCTACCTTCTTTGTAGACGGCTAGGGTTTTTGACCCTTCTCATCCATGCTAAAAATAATTTTAGCAAAAAGAAAACTTAACTCATGTCTACGAAGGTTTGAACACACAACCATGCCAATGTCAAGTCAATGTATAACCATTCAACCAATTCATGTTTCTTAACATTTCATGCGCTCCATGCCTTATAACCTCTTATCCCATAACCATGCTTGTATGCAAAATAATTAAATAATAAAAATAACCCATAAATGGCATTCACAAGACTCAAACCGAAGTCCTCCCCACACCGTCAACATGCTCTACCACTTGAGCTACCATTGTTCCTTATCTTTTCTTTCCACATTAAATAACTTAGGGATTCCCGCTGTCACATTTATTAAATAAATACTTATTTATTTTTTTAATTTTCCCGAGTCTTACAATACGGCAAAATCTTCACATGATTACTTCAATTGTTGAAAAAGATGCTTCTAGCGAGTAATACAAGACTTGATCAAAATTATGAGGTAAAGAAGATACTTTATCTGATGGGTATGGAATATTAAAAGACATATTAAACACCTTAGATGACATGCCAAAGACATATAAATAAACAAAAGGCTATGAGTGTGGCTATTACTTTATGCATTGGATGACAACCATTGTGCAAATTGGTTTTGAAAGAGGTTGATATCAAGTAATATGTTATAACTCACTATTACACGTATAAAATAATTGATTACTTTCACATGGACTAATCTTAACTTCAATTCCATTTTGTAGATTTTATGACACTATTGTACTCAAATGCATTAGCTTATTTAAAAAAACATGGGCTAAGTATTTTGTTGATAGATATAACAATTTAGAGTAGTAGACAATTAATTGGTAGAACTTGTATATGTTTATTTATTATGCTTGGTTTATAACTATTTTTATTAATCTTTGTTTAAAACTATGCTCACTAATCTTTGTTTAGAACTTATATATGTTTATAATTTATTGAAATGTTGTCTTGAATGATTAAAAAAAGAATATGAATTTGAAAATTTATGCGGGATTGTGTCATTCAATTTAAAAATATCATTTAAGAAATATCATTTTTTAACTACAGTTAAAATATGAACCATCGCAGTTTTGCACTTTTTACGACATTTATAGAGTGAATGGTCGTGATACATCACATTACATTTTTTTTCTTGTTTTGATTGACTTTTCACAAGTGTTTATTGCAAAACCGTTGTCATATGTTTTTGCTAAAAAAATATTTTTTGTTTGTTTTTCTTTTTCTTTTTTAACATTACACAAGACGAAACTGTTATGATTTTTTTTTAACTAGGGTCATTTATTCATCATTGTTTTATTAGACCTTTAACAATGATTATATATGTGAAGATTGAAAGATCGTCATTGGATGACTATTTTAACAGTTGTATAAAACACATTTTGCAATTATAGCATCTCGTCAATCCAGATGTAACACAAATTTGTGGTTGAATCTCTTATAAAATTTTATTTATAAGCATGTGTCTCGCACTTATATAAAAACAACCACAAATGGTTATGTATATACTTTTGTTGTATGATGGTTTTATATAACGATAATGGCAATGTCATTGTTATTTATGTCAATGTCATTGTTATTCATATGGATCACATTCTTCATTCATTATAGGTTTATGATTTATAACTTTATTATATTAAGGGAGTCTTAACAATAAAATTATACATAAAACTGCATTTTAAAATTTAATAAAAGTTACTTTCTCTAGAGATAATAAGTATTATATGCACATATAATTTTATATAATTGTTTAAATTTACATAAAACAATGCAAATATTCATTGTTTTTCATTAACACAGTACTAGGGATGGTAATATGGGTCTGGCCAGTCGGGTTGACCCGCAGGCACACGAAAAAAATGTGGGGCGGGCTAGGGTAGTGAGCCTGCAGGCCGTAGTGGCCCGGCCTGTATAAGCCCGCGACCCACATAATTAAAAAAAAAACTTGCACTTGTGTATATTAATTACTTTTTTTATGGACCATTGCATTAACGTTCCAAATTCTTGTATAACTGGGAAAGACAAGTATTATGTATTTTTAAATGTGCTAAAATTTAAAGAATACATTTTGTATGTCATAGTATGAATATGAATATGATGAAAATGTTGAATTATCAATTTATCATCCAACTCCCCAAAGTCTTTACTTAATTTTGTGAACTTCTTAAAGTATCCCAATTTTTAATCATTGAAAGTTTTATCATAAGAATTAAAAAAAAATTAATTAAAAAAAAGTGGACCAACCCGAGGACCCGCAGGTCAAGTGATGTGTAGGGCGAGCCAGTGACTGCAGCCCACATAAATTGTTCGGGGTGGGGCGGGCCAGCTCGCAATGTGCGGGGCTTACGCGGGCCAGCCCTTAACTAGTCGGCCCAACCCACATTGCCATCCCTACACAATATAAAAGGAATTCAATATCTCATATCATAGTCACTATAATAACAAACTTTGAGCAAAATAAAATATCTACATTTATTATGTTATTATTTATTCAATATTTTATTACATTATATACTTTTGATGTCACTAGTGCAGTTTTGGAATTTTAATTGCCTTTCAGGCCATAGTTATGGATGAACCAAAGCTTATAAGGACGCGATGAAATTTGCAATTTTGGGAACATTTCTTCCTTGGGTCATATCGTAACCGAAGCCTATAAGGGCTTTTTTGCTTTGCTCATAACGCAACCAAAGTCTACAACGCATCAGACTTCCCTAATATTTCAAAATTGCCACTGTCAGCACAACTTTTAGCCTTAGATGGAACAGGACTGAGGCTATATCCACTTTGAGCCTCAGTTATTAATTAAACTAAGGCCATATACCCTATTAAGGTTCCCAAATTCGCGAATTTCCATTTTTCCCCTTTGTCCCAAAATCCTCTATGCAAAAACCACCATTATGCCACTGTCCTCCACAGTCTGGTCGCTAGTTCTTGTTGCAGCTGCCTCCGTCGTGCTTTGCTGCCTCAGATGTGCCACCCTTTACCGCCGATAGCCACCATTGCATCATCACCTCTCAATGTCGATGAGGTTTTTTTACACGTTTTGGTTTTTTCATTGCGTTTTGGGTCGTTTATATTGCTTTGCTTCTTCTGTATGCTATTTTTCATAGTATTTTGAGTTTTATGGTTGCATTTTTCATCATCAGGTGTTGTTGCATTGTGGAATTTGTAGCTCTCACATTGTTGCATCATCTTCTGTTTTCAGATGTTATCCGCTTCTCATGCTCCCAAGTTCCTATTTCTACTGTGAGGCTATTATTTTTTTAGTATATCTTGTTTAAATATGTTTATTTGTCTTATGTTTGCTATATGTGATTAATTATTTTCTGAAATGTATTGTTTGATTTTCTTATAGTTTAAGTTAGCCTTAGTTTCCCGTTTAAGATTCAATATGAAAACTAAGTATTATTCTCAAGTTTTGTTTTCGAAGAAGTTATATATATTTAAAAATTAATAGAAGGGGATAATCACTTTCATTTCGTGTATCTTGAAGACCAATGCGAAATACTAACAAAATTTTGTGAAATTTAAGATATGTTTTTTAAAATTAATATGTACCAATAAAATAAAGAAAGTGAATCTTCTTATTCATTCAAAGATTACTGAAATTGTTCATGCAATTTTAGTTCAATATATAATACTATGGATAAAGATTAGATTAATTCAACGCACATTAATGTTGAGTAAGAGAAAGGAGTAGAAGAATTTATACAATTTACGCAACGTTTTGAAGGTAGAAGTGATGATGAGGTGAAATTTAGTTGTCCTTGTGTCAACTATTTGAATGGGAGAAAGTTGAATGCAACTCAAGTTAGGGAACATCTTATTTGTGATGGTTTTCTTAAAAGTTATACAATATGGATATGGCACGGCGAATTAATAGACTTTCCAATTGTTTTTCGAATAGAACATGTTGTCAATTCTACCATGGAAGAGGGACACGAAGAGCGAGTGGAAGTAGACAATATGGAGGACATGATACGGGTTGTTATCGCATAACCTTTTGTACAACCATATTTGTTTGAGACGATGTCTGCTGACGCAGAAACTCCGTTGTATGTCGGTTCAACTAAGTTCACGCAGTTGTCAGCGGTTTTAAGACTCGTGGATTTGAAAGCGATCAATGGGTGGACGGGTAAAAGTTTCACAGAATTGTTGGTGCTCTTGAATGAAATGCTTCCCAAGGAAAATACTCTACCCACTTAAAATTATGACTGCTAAGAAAATTCTTTGCAAAATCATAAAACTTCAAGTTTTTTTTAGAACATGCGTGTAAGAAATATGTGTTGAAATCTATAATGACATTCGTAAATCAATCTTATATGTTAAGTCAACAAAATTACAAATAAACTCAAGAGTAAAGCTACATATATAATCATTTTTTAATAATTATATTTCAAATATATTATAATATTATATTAAATATAGAAGTATCAGTTTTTTTTATTATAAAAGTGTAATAAACTAAACAAAAATAAAAAATTAAAATAATTAACTTAATTTTTGATATTTTCAAAATAATTTATTTTCATATATTGTCATTTTAAGAGGTGTCTTTTACTTGTCAAAAGTAAAGAGTTCCCTTAAAACAATGCACTTTCCTTGCCCTAGTAAATTATACTACTATTTAACAAGATGCCCGTAATGACTTGTGTTTGAATAAGGGATTTCAACAATTTCAAGAAACTGAAATATTTAGTGTAGATGGTGAGGTAAAACCAGCAAGTTCTCGGTCCAGGATGGTTGGACACATCATGACCAATACCACCAGTTATTGGTGGGTCGAGTATGTTTCGGCTTTGTGGAGTTATGATAGGAATCATGCAGTTAAAGCTTGCAATGAGTAGCATTTAAGGTGTTACGAAAGTTACGATAAGACATTTACGAGTATTTATGGAAAAGATATAGACATTACTGAAGGGAATGAAGGAAATTAGGTATATAATATGGATTAAAAGGCATGTAAAAGGTATCTAAAAACTATTCCACTATTATCCGATATCACCGCATGCTCATTTCTTTGGTCAATAACTTTAGTGTCGAAGTACTTGCAGGTACCCACGTCCCACGTGTCTCGGTGGAAGAGGAGTTCTAGGAGGAGTGTAAAGGAGCTTGTGGAAAGAGGAGAGCAAGGTCTTCCAGGATTACTCAGTTCAATACAAGAACATTGGCGCCCACCATGGGGAATATGGTGTTAGGAAAAAATGGTTTCAATAAGAGCAATAATGGATCAAAATGAAACACTAGCAGAGATGTAGAGGGAAATGTAGAGACAGTTAGATGAGATGAGGCGGCAAAATGAGCAAGAGATCAATGCCTTAAAGGCAGAAAATCAAAGGACCCGGAAACAGTTGGAGGAGCCTCAATCAAGGAATGAGGAGCCTCGTAGGGCAAGGACCGGTGAGGAGGAAGAAGACACATACGGGAAGGGGTGCCTCGTCGGCATCCGTTCATGGAGGGGATCATGGAGGTTGAACTTCCCCTATGCTGGAAAGGTTTAAGCATGAGTCTATACAACAGTACTACAAATTGTAATACCCGAGAAAATTAAATAAATAAATAAATATTTATTTAATAAATATAAAATAAAGGGATCTCTATATTAATTAATGCAAAGAGTTAAGACAATGAACAATTCAAGCTCAAGTAGTTAAGAGTACTTGGTTATGTTGAGAGGACTTGGGTTCGAGTCCTGTGTATGCCATTAATGTGATGTTTAATTATTTATTTCGTTTTGGATACATGCATGGTGGTGTGGTATGAAATTATTTGTGTGAATGAAAAGCCAAGGTTGGACCAACAAAAAAATTTAGAAGCTCTTTTGAAACAAGAATTCCAGGTGAGGGGAGTTGCACCTAGGCGTTTACTTTACGAATTATGTGTTTTTTTTACTGCATTGAAGCTTGTACATCCTTTTCCGCTTGTGTTTCTTAGTTTTTTCGCGTCTCAGGGTTTCTGCCTAGAAATCGCCTAGCAATGTTTTTGGGCTGTCAGGCGACACATGGATGTGATGGACACTTCTAGGATTTTTCCAGAAACCGTCTAGTGGTGGCTATGGGCCGCTAGGAGGCACGTGAGATTTTTGGGACTTTTGAATTTTTGTTGAACTACGACATGATTGAGATTCTGAATATATTTTCTTCATTTTTGTTGAGTGATTTATGATATAAATTGGTGAAATACTACTGTATAATGATTGTCTTGGGTGAATTGTTGCATGAACAAATGTGTGGTATCATGTTGGGAAAGGGGATGAACTGAATCATGATGGCCGGAGTAACTTGTGGTGTTTTTGTGTTCGTCTAGGTGTAATTGGATATATATGAATACTACAAGCAAGATTGGTTGTGAATTTGAGACATATTGAATTGTAAAGAAGTGAAACGTGGTAATAATGCATGCACTGCCTTGTGATGGATCAGTTATGAATATGTATGGCATTGAGATTGTATTGCATTTTAATAAGTTTGATGGAAGCATGGGTGATTCCTTGTTGAATTCATGTAATTAACAGGATACCAATTGGTGAATACATTGTGTGCAATTAAGCTAGTATATATTGTATATAGGATCGATGTGCATGATGTATGGATTGTGTGTTTAGGGTACTAGGTTCACTAGAACTTTAGCGAGGGATAAAAAACCAATAACATTAACGATATTGGTGTGGTGCATGGCGGCACGGGGCATATCGCCAAGTGAAAGACAAGCTTAGGGAAGCCTAGTAGAGGGATGGCGCCTGACAACACTCTAGGACCGCCCGACGAGGGTGAAACTAGTGACCTGGCGCCTAGCGGAAAGCACTGGATCACTATGTAGTTGCGAAACAATGTGGACTGGATCAAATCTAGCGGGTTGGCACTTAACCTCGTTGAGGTAGCTCTAGGCGATGTTCCAGAAGCAGATTGGTTGTTTTATGTGTTTTGCATTTTTTAGATGGCGACCTTGGGCCAGGATATGCTTGACATTATCACGAGCGGGTAGGTTTGTGATTGGTGATGGAACGTGTGATTAATATGAGCGGGGAGGTTCATTTAATGATACTCTCGTGTGAGGATACGAGCAGGAAGGTTCGTAGAAGTAGGACTACAAGCAGGGAGGTTTATAGAGGTTGGACCACAAGCGGACAGTTTCGTGAAATCATGAAATATCATGATGGGTTTTAAGATGTGTATTTCGTTAAGTTAGAACGCTTTGGGTGAGGGATTTATGCTACTGTTCTGCTTATTTATTTCTATGAGTTCACCCTTTATGTTTGTATTTGGGATGATCGTGGGACTGGACACACGGGAGCAGATGATATTTCAGGTGATGTCGTTAACACATAGAGCTAGAGTGAGGGCTAGCTATGGGGATGATTTTAATAAACTGATTTCAATAGTTTGTACTTTTCTTTAAGTTGTCTTCGATTTTAGAACTTGTAATAATTTAATATGAGCTTTGGAACTTGTAATAAGTTAATCGCGAGGTGTTTATGAAGCGGTTTGGTAAGATATCGTTAAACATCAGTAACTTGAATCCATAGACAACAATGCCTCATCTCATCACCATGTTGAGAGCCGAACCCTTCATGGACAACCTATGTAAGAAACTTGTTGCCAATTCGGATGAACTACGAACTCAAGCCACAAAGTTCATGCAAATGGATGAAGTGAAGGAATTTCGTAATACCACCCAGATAGAAACTAATGACAAAAGATCACTAGAGAGGGATATAACATTATGGAAAAAGTGAGACATGAAGGCTGAGAGGTTGAGGCCGAGGTGTGGAGGCTAAGAGGTTGAGGCCGAGGTGTGGAGGTTGAGAGGTTGAGGCCGAGGTGTGAAGGCTAAGTAGAAATGGATCTAAACTTCAACGTCAACCTAGAAAGGATGAGACCTCACGACTGAGAGGTTGAGGTCGAGGTGTCAAGACCGCTATATGGAGACTGAGATGTTGAGGTCTAGATGTGGGGGCCGATATAAAAGGTATGAGAACTTCAATTTCAAGCTGGAAAGGTTGAGACCTCAAGGTGGAGAGGTTGAGGCCAAGGTGACGAGGTCGAGATATGGAGGCTAAAATGTCGACGCTGAGATGTCGAGGTCGAGATGAAAAGGATGAGAACTTCAAGGTCGAGATAGAAAGGATGAGACCTCAAGGTTGAGAGGTTGAGTCTGAGGTAAAGATGAAGAGGGATGAGAACTTCAATGTTGAGCTGGAATGGATGTGACCTCGTGGTCAAGAGGTTGAGGTCGAGGTGTCGACACAGTTCTTTTGCATTTCCATTAGCATGGCCATCTTAGTAGAATGGAATACCAAATTCTCTTGTACTTGTCATCTTACTTCCTTTAAACACTATGTAACCTTTTCTTCACAAGATAGATCTCGTCTCCACGGTGGGAGTTAGATGTTCCTATCAGGCCTATATTACCTTAAGGTACACAAGTCTTCTATCTAGACCAAGGCATACTAGGTAACTTGAGTGTCCACTCTCCTTCAATTCTCTATATAACAAGTCCTCTTCACTACAAAGGCCTGGATGTTCTCTTCTTATGAGGGTGATGTGACCTTAGCGGGAAACCTGGTAAAGATACTCCTCGGGTTGATATATCCTCTACTTTGATGTGTCAAAATGTCCTCTTCCAGCGTGATCGGATGTCCTAGGTGGAGGGGATGCTTGCAAAGACACTCCAATTTAGAAGCATATTACTGATGGGATTTGACAATAAAAATGATTCTACCCACATACGTCGTGAATTGTGACTATATATAGTACTTGGATGGTCCTTGTTTATTGGGCCAAGGAATCCTAAGATTACCTCATTTCAAGGTTTCCTAATTTGTTTGCATATGCTTAATCCTTTTGTGATCTATCCTTTTGGTTATGTGGAACCGTACTGCACTAGTGGCATACGTGCCCTTGACTTCTTGGTACAGGCCAAGGTGTAATCATCATTTGGGTCTTCAATGTGCATTAGTTGAGATGTCCTCATCCCTGGGTCTTCAATGTGCATTGATGGAGGTGTCCTAGGTATTGTTTGAGATATCCTCGTCCAACCACTACATTGTAGTGTAGGTCGGGGTGTCCTCTTCCTTGACTCAGTTGGGCATGTAAGGCGAGATGTATACCTTGACTGATCTGGACATGCAACCGAGTGTCTTCCTCTTTGGCTCACTATTACATTATTAGCCCCAGACTTGAGGGATTCTAACTAAGAATCTTATGACCTTTTCTAGATGGAATTGGTTGAGATGTTCTAAGTATCGACACAAGCGTCCTCGTCCAACCACTATAATAATTACATATTTATTTCTCTTAATACAATTTCATAATGAAAAGAAAAAGAACTGACCCGTGTGTATGTAAGGGTTTAACACTGTGTATTAACTAATTGTTTGTGCCTTTTAATCATGTGACCCAATTTATAATCAGCACCAAAAAAGAATAAGACAGCAATTAGTCCACTCAATTTTTGTTCTTGCTGCATAGATATTAAACGTATTAAAGGTGGTAAGACTTATCTTCATTGGATTACATTTGCAGCACATCAAAGTAGAATCAGAAAGGGACCTTGTTGTCACCAAGCATGAATCAAGTGGACTTGAAAAGGATCTTAGTTGACTGTTGACTTCGAGACTCCAACAAATTAGCATGTCACACGTTATTCAGTGGTGGTAATTAAGAATCTGAGTAGGAAATCATGTTGAGTGGTAAAAACTATTTCATGAACTATGAAACACTAGTTTTCAAGAGCTCCTCGCCATTATAAATTACTAAACCAACTTTCCGTCTGTGTGGGAAAGAATACATCAACAAACCTGCTCTAAACCTATTTTTCTGAATTATTTGATGAGTTCATTTGGCCAAAACAACTATGTTTTAGTTTTCTTCCTTGTTTTCACTTCGTGGAATTGCCATGTAGTGTGTCGCAAGTTGCCTGAGGCCTTGTTATCGGAGAGACATGAGAAGTGGATGGCACAACATGGTAAGGTGTACAAGGATGCTACTGAGAGGGAAAAACGGTTCCAAATATTCAAGAACAATTTGCAGTTCATTGAGTCCTTCAATGCTGCTGGGGACAAATCTTTCAACCTAAGCATTAACCGATTTGCTGACCTCCATAATGAAGAGTTTAAGGCTTTACTAATTAATGGTCAGAAGAAGGAACATAGCGTATGGTCACCAACAGAAACATCGTTTAGGTATGACAGTGTCACTAAGATTCCTGCTACCGTGGACTGGAGGAAAAAAGGTGCTGTTACTCCAATCAAGGACCAAGGCACATGTCGTAAGATTCTGTTTTCTACGTTCGTCATTTCAATTATATTCCATTGGTGGTCCATTAAAAAATTTCTAATATAAATCAACTTGGTTTTGTTTGTGAACAGATAGTTGTTGGGCCTTTTCAGCTGTGGCTACAATTGAGGGTCTTCATCATATAAAGAAAGGTGAATTGGTGTCGCTGTCAGAACAAGAACTGGTAGATTGTGTGAGAGGTGACAGCGAGGGATGCAACGGTGGTTATGTGGAAGATGCCTTTGAATTTCTTGCAAAGAAAGGAGGAAT
>Ga0099822_1004104_pt1 | contig 18874 bp, 9 predicted proteins | sample CowpeawhiteBW_FD_76839 | JGI IMG/M metagenome (GOLD analysis project Ga0099822, IMG submission 76839) | Root nodule microbial communities of legume samples collected from California USA - Cow pea white BW | ecosystem: Host-associated > Plants > Roots > Nodule | place: USA: California | collected...
ATATATATATATATATATATATATATATATATATATATATATATATATATATATATATATTTACTAGTTGAACAGCATAAAAAACATTCTTGGTTGGAAGCCATAATTAATTAGTCGGAAAATCTTAGTGCATATCAATATTCATTTATGCTTTTTGTCGGAGATCTTAGATAAACTAAAATAATCTATAATATATATATATATATATATATATATATATATATATATGTTTGAGATAGACATTGCTTTATAAGTTATTTCTGGAATAAATTGAACTTTTATTTTTAATATAATTTCAGAATTTATCCTATAATGAGATATAATAATTAATTAAAAATAAAATCAATAACTTGCAAATTAGTTATATAAAAATGAATTAGACCTATTTTTTTTAATACCTTTTGCTGATTAAATTCTTTTGACTTAACTTGACGCATCTATATGACAATATTCCCTCATTAAAAAAATAATGCTAATGATAAATTTTAGAAAAGTTAAATTATCATACAAGAAAATGTAAATATTTTTCGACAGTTATTTTTGTAATTTATGTCATTTTTAACCGTCGTTTTTTATTTGAGTAACGATTTACAAAAATATCGTAATTGTTGCTGTCACATAGTATAATATGACGGTTTAAGATTAATCGCCACAAGAACCGTCATTTTATATTATGTATAGAGTAACAATTTAAAAAAGGCAAATAACGTCAATTAAAACAGACATAATATTTTTACTAGAAAACAAATTCAATAGAAAAAAACGACGCTTGGGACTAAAATTATTATCATTCTATTATTATGACATTTTTAACTGTCACTATTCTATTGTAATTAATTCTTAGATAAACTGCATCATTATCGATTGTCATAATTTTGATATTTAATTACTTATTATTTTCTACCTGTATTTATACTTTTGTAATTCAATAAAATTTAGTTTTAATAATAATTTAAAATATGCAAAATATTATGACACTCTAAAGAAAATAATAAACATCTTTTTTTCTTTGATTGATCAATAAATTGGAAGGTACTCAAGAATTCAAATATCAAAAAACAAAAAAGATAATTTGAAATAAGATATAGTTAATTAATTTTATGATCATCCAAGGCAATATATGATAGTCAATATACTTTTAATCAAGTAATTGGAATCTAACTTTTTTTTTTTTGAGTTTATAGTGAATAAAATCTTGATTATATCTCAATTATACCTTTTCTTTTTCAATTACTAATCATATAAGTAATGATTTTAATTCACATTTGACATTGAAAATATATTAATTTTTGCCCTTCTTTATTTTCATAATGAAGGACATAAACGACAGTAATCTGAGATTGGTTTTGCCAAAATGAAATGGATGCATGAGAAATGTGAGAGTATGCTTTGGTGAATTACTACAGTTTGATTTGAAATCTCAGTGGTGTATCTATTCTGTAAGCACTATAATATTTTTTATATAAATCTTTAATATAGCATCTCTTTTTGTCTCTCCAAAGGTCATAATTTAGTAAGGAACAAGTTGCAACTGGCCCTGCTAATATTTTCAAAAACGTCCCCTGCATATTGGTTTTGCCTTCAGACACTGATTAATGACTAATATTGGTAATTAATAACCGTACCACACTTAGCCGGCCTAGCTAAACACACTTCTCATCTTTTACCGCTATAATTATACTGGCAAAGACTGAGAAATTAGTGTACCACACCTAGCCGGCTTAGCCTGATTATAGCCGTAAAACCCGTCCCCATAGCTTCCAAAGACGCATATAATCACCATGTATGAACGACTAACAGTATCTCGCCTAAGCCGCTAAAGGGTAACTAGCCTAAGCCGATAACTTAGGATAATCAAGCAAGAACTTGACAAATTTAGAGCACTACCAAGCAAGGTCCCAAAGGGCCCACGATAATCGAACTAGGAGGCCTGACCTAAGACCCAGGCCCACCTACAACCCAAACAGGGCCCAGCCCATGACATGACTAGACATAATTAATAATCTATAAATACGTATAGACTCCAGCAATTAAAGGTATGCATTCATTACTTCCTTAATTACGAGATTTGACTTTCTGAGAGTTTTTGCTGACTTGAGCATCATAGTCTCTTCTGCAGGTAACCCCTCTTGGGTCCAAACCGAGATACCTACAGATGGCATATACCAGTCGGAGGGAAGCCTAATGAGAAGATTGCAGATTGAGGTAAGATAACGCTTGTGTCTGACATATGTTATTTGTTCTCCGCATGAACAAGAACTAATAATAGCTTTGTGCGTGTGTTTAACATTAAAGTTTTGAAATTTATATTTTAAATGTATATATTTTTTGGTTACAGAGTGTTTACCTAGATAATTTATAATGAAAAGTATTTTCTTTTATGTATTCATATTTTATTTTTTCAATTTTATTTTTAATAATTATTTTAAAAATTAATTATTTTATAAATAATTTATTTTTAATCGTTATTTTATCAATTCTTTTTTATTTTTAACAATTATTTTATTTAACAACTATTTTAAAAATTAATTATATATTATAAAAATAAATATTATTAATCTTAATTTAAATTTCTTTATAAAATTAAAAAATACAAACACATATCGTTTGTTTTTGCTAGTATTAATAAAGAAGCTTAGAGATTTTACAATTAGATATCTGTCACTTCTTTATTTTATATTAAATGATTGAAATTAAATATAGTTTTGTTTTCACGCAATTCAACCTTTTAGCGGTTTAAATTTGAATTACTTAAAAAAACATTGTACTACAACAATAGGTTATTTTCTTTTTTAATATTTATACTTGGCTTTATGCTACATAAACTTCTAATGATCTCTAAAAAAGCATAGAGGAATTTAAATTTCCCTTTCCTCCTCTATAATAATAAAATTTTCAACATTGATTAGGAAATCATAACATTAAGAACGTGTTCGGTAAAAATCAATAAATTATCTACTCACTTGTTTGACAAACTTTATAACTTACTTTAAAGTGTTAGGTAAGAATTTTAAAATAGTTTTTTTTTTAACCTTCAACTAATATACAAGTGACTTTAACTTTAACTTTATAAGAAACAAACTATTTTATTTAGTTTTTTTTTTTTCTTACAGAAGTGTAAATTCTAACCTACCCCTAAATAATCTCGACTTCCAAAATCTCTTCTTATGATTAGGATTAAACCAGATTTAACTCTACTCTAAGAATTTAATTAACTTTAAAATATATTTTATAAAATACTTGTTTCCACCGTCAATTTGAACGAATTCGGTTTGATTTTTGATATGGCATGACTTTCTGGTTTCGATTCAGATTAACTTGACTATAAGAATTTAATTAATTTCAAAATATATTTTATAAAATATTTGTCTTCACCATCATTTTGAACGAACTTAGTTTGACTTTTGATCTAAGACGACTTGACTTTAATTTCGATCTGGGTTGACTTGGCTCGACCTTTGATCTATACTTCCTTAGTTCAATCTTCAACTTGAGCTGACTTTTGGCCTGGACCAATTCACATCAACCATCGGCATAAGGTGACTCTATGAGCAACTCAAGAGTTTGGGAGGCATAAAACAAACTTAAAAATGGGGTCTTTTATTTAAAATTTATTTTTTGAATTCTTTTTTATAGAAAATTATTTATTAAATTGTCAAAATCAATTCTATTTAACATTTCCTTTCCAATAGATAATAAGGTTAATTCATTTTTTTTATATACTTATAGGATAATGATATTTTGACCCATTTTTTTTACCCAATTTTAACCTACCACTTCCATCATTCTTCAATTATCTATTTTAATTTTTTTAGTGGTGATGTGATAATGTAAGGGGGATTGGAGTGGTGGGTTAAAAGTTGGTCAAAAAAAGTGGGTCAAAATATCATTATCATTATTTTTAATCATTATCGTTTGAGAATGACACTTATCCTCATCACTAACTATTTCTTCTCTATTATTGATTTCACTTATATCTATATTGTTATTATCTTGTTCATTCAAGGAGCCAATTGTATTTTCTAAATCCTTTTTATAATCTATTTTTATAAATTTATTCACACCTTCTTTTTGTGATGGAATTAAAGTCTCAACTTTTCTCTTCTAGTTTTTTAATAGCCAGATTCAATTTTTTTGGTTGACATATCTATATATTTTTATATGAAATAAAAAGTTATAATATATAAAACATTACTAAAAATAAGTATACAAAAAGAATGAGTTAAAACAACAAAATTTGGGTCTTGTTGTCAAGAAAGTAAACCCACTTGTGTAAACTTGTACTATCCTGAAGTGTCAAGTTTCTTTTTATTTCTCAAAGTGTAAACTTTTTCATAAAAATTAAAATTTTATTTTGAAATTAATCATTAATAAAAATAATTAATAACATATTGTTCTTCTTCGTTAGACCCCTAAACAAAATTAAGAAATAGAAACACATTTATAATCCTAATACAAATCCAATAAATAGAATAAAAACAACATCAACACAAATAGAAAGAAAAAACATACTATAAATGATCATGAGAATAAAAACATATAGATAATATGAGATTCAAGAAATGAAATATGTCAAAACCCTCAAAAGAGAACTCTAGATAGAAGAAAATAAAGAGAGACCGAGAGTGAAATTAGTAGATAAGAAATCGTAAAGAGATAAAAGAAGAAAATAAAATCAAAATTGAAGTCACGCAAAAATAGAAGAAAATAAAATTAAAATTGAAGTCACATCGAGATAAAAGAAGAAAATATAATCAAAATTAAAGTCACATATAGATAAAAGAATAAAATAGAATTAAAATTAAAGCATACAAAGATAAAAGAAAAAAATAGAATCATAATTGATATCACATAGAGATAAAAGAAAAAAATAAATTCAAAATTGATTATAAGAGAATAAAGATAACTAATCATTCTCTTTTTTCTAAGCAAAATTATAATCTATTAAAAATGGTTTTAACTCATTAAATATCATTTTTAATACAAATAAAAATTACACACACTAATAATAATTTAATTAAATTTTATTCTCAAACATAAACTTATAATTAATTTAATAGAATTATATTAGTACCAATATTTTTTTAGGCCTTTTTTGTTATAAAAATAATTTTATAATTAATTTAATAGAGGTATATTAGTACTAAAAATATTTTTTGAGACCATTTTTCTTAAACATAATTTTATGATTAATTAATAGAAAAATATTAGTTCTAAAACAACTTTTTTAGGCTTTTTTTTTTTTTAGAGGCCTAAAGTGAATGTTTCACCTGCTTTACTCTTAAGTCAACTCTGTCTTACTCGATCAACTTTCAATCAAAGTTGATTCATCTCGACCTTCAACCTGAGTTGACTTAGCTCAACCTTTAATACGGGTCGACTTAGTTCGACCTTTGATCCAATTGACAACCTTCAACCTTGTCAACTCTACTCAATCTTTACCCAGACCAACTCAACTCGACTTTTCACACAACCTAAAACAACCCTTTAACCCCAAGCTAACTCAATTCGACATTTGACTTTATGAGATTTTTCTTATGTAGACCTTTTAACTCTATAGACCGAACCAAATATACATGTGTCACTTTTTAGTTCAATTAATTTCCTTTTATTTTCTATTCCTTAAATTTTAATATATTTTCTTATTTAATATTATAGTCATTTCAAATTTATAAATGTACTTATTATTCTTATTCGTTTTATCTATTATAATGCTTATTATCATTATTATTATTATTTGAATATTATAAAGACAAATAATCATTACATATTTAATATTTGCTTAGTTACTTTTTAAATTGATATGTGCTTGAAATTAAAATATAATTGGAATTTAATATTATAAATTAAATTAATTTTTGGATTGCATATATGGTGTGAAAATTGTACAAAAAACAAATTCAGTCATATAGTAATTTAAATTGATAAATAAAAAATTTTAATTTTTAAAATATAATAAAATTAAATTTGATTAATATGTTTATTATATCAAATTATTTAAATAAAATGACTTGTCTAAATAAAAAAATTATGCAAATTTTAATAAATAGATAAAAGTACTAAAAAGAATTTAATTATTTTAAAAATTTTAAAATTATAATTACATAAAAATTTATTTGTGTTTGAAAAGTAAAATTTCAATTTATATAATAAAACATATATAGGTATACCTTTTGTGTATTTTTACATTTACTAACTAATTTAAATGTTAGTGTAATTTAATAAGTTAGTTTATAACTCGAAACTTATCAACCATGAGTGTAACAATATGTTCACAAAAATAAATATGGTAACGTGGGACGAGTTATATGGGTCAATCCGCATGCTTGTAAGAAAATGTGTGATGTGAGTTGAGTATTATATCCCACTTACTCACCCCACATAATCTACAATCATGCAGACCAATGATCAGGTGGTCCGCATTTGACCCGCATTGACTTAAGATGTGTATGAAAACAATTTCACATATACGTAAATAGTCCAATAATTTTAGTCTCTGACGTTCATAAACCATAAAAACTAAAATAGAATGAAAAGTGTATGTACATGAACTATTAAAAGAATTTGCATGTGTAAGGACTAAAATAAATAATATCTAGAGGAACTAATACTAATGTACACTTTTTTATATATTATATTGCAAATACTTACAAACTGAACTTTTAATTTAACACTTCTCCCTTTACACAACTTCTTAATTTAGTTTCTCAATGAGTAATTGTGTTCTTTTGGCCAAGTAGAACTCATTATACTACAAAGTGTTACCATGACTTCTCTGGTGGTGATCCCTCAAAAAAAAGGTAAACTTCAAGGTTGACTTCGACATCTTGTGGAATGGCGAAAATCTCTGCAATGATGTTGCCATTCTCGTTCTTCAAGTTGCTGGAATGCACGAAATAGTCGGTGTAGTTAGAGGTCACAAGGCATTTCCATTTTCAATTGACTTGTACACAAAATTATAATTATAAAATCATGAATATTACGAAATGAACTTACAATAATTATTATTTTTATTAATTTAATTAAATAAAAACAAAGTTATTAAAATTCAAATGTGAGTTGCATATTAGGTCGCAAACTTGTGGATCAAACGTTATACAATCGTGGACTAAAAAAATTAGTTCGCATTTATTATACAAGGCGGGCCAACTCGACTCGCATTTTGCGGATCAAATGTAAAGCGAGCCAAAATAAGGTAGACCGACCCACATTTTTATCCCTAGACACAAACAAAAATGTTAGGAAGATAATAAAAATATTAAATAAACAATTAGAAGCAAAACCCATATTGAATCTTCCTTATATTAATAGTATGAAAATGATAAACTGCATAAAGTAGATATGAGAGGAACCAACAAGCAGAAAACTTTTTTAACGTGGAAAAACTTCAATATGGAAGAAAATCCATGGGATCTAGTCCAATAAAATATTTCACCACCACTACAAAGAAAATGCTAAATTACCCATATATAATTACACATGAAATAAAATTTGTAGATAAATTATTATTACCCACCAAACTATCTACGGATGATGGTAGATTTGATAAGGAAAAAAAAAGGAAATAGATTCTCAAAGAGTGATTTAGCTACGAATGAAGGGTGCACGGGTAAAGACAATCCATGGGTATCATTATTTTTGGTCCATAGGTAAAATAAAAAGAACAAAATAAAAAACATAAAATTGTTTTAATCTTCCTCCCAAATCTCTCTAAAATGTTTGAAAACCCTAAGGATGTGTTCTTTTGGGAGGAATAATTTGAGGGAGAGAGATATGATTGATTTGGGTGAATTTGAGAGTGAAGTTTATGTTGTTCTTTTTAAGGGATTTAGAGGTGATACTGGAGTTGATTTAAGGGTGAATTTGGTGAAAGTTTGTAAAGGATTTGACTGATATGACTAATAAAAAAAATTAATTGATGAAAATATAAGATTACAAAATTGTCCTTGGTGTTAAAAGTAATATAAAATGATATTTAGATAAGTTGTAATTAATTTTGAAATTTTTTTGATGATGAATAAAATTATTCATAATATTTATTAATTGTAAAAAAAAAATTGAAGACGTCAATGGAACCAGTTACTTTGATTTTGGAACCTATTCTCTTTTCATTTGGAACTGGTTCCCTTTTCATGCATGCTTCTTTTACCCGATTCCTTTTTTTATGGAACCTATTCCAAATTTTTTATTGCATTTTTTGTGGCAGGAAGTTGTTGTTGTGTTAGGCGTTGAAGCATTTCACTACAACAGAGTTGAAGGATGTCTATGCATCTGCCTCTGTTGGACGTTGTTGTTGGTGGTTGTTATTGGTATCTTCAGCGTCAAGGATGGACATGGTGCAACGGTGGGTTATTTTTGGGTCGCTTATGGTGGTGCAATGCTCATAAAATAATAGGGGTATTTTAGTAAAGTGGTGAGAATCACTCCCAAATCTCATGTAGCAAGCGGGATGCTATAATGAGAGAAATCCTACAAATCAATGCTTTGCCCCGTTTTGCATTCCATACAAAAGAACGCGATATATCCTTTAAATCAACGCCTTCAATTACCCATGAATAGTGTAATATCCCGGCCGGATATTACTAATTTAAATAATTAAAATAGGAATAAGTATAAAATCACATTTATAATAATTCCTTTTCCCAAAACACGAGAAACTTTTCAACATTTATTATACCGTAATAAATCAAAATCCACAAACTATGATTGTCGATTACAAACTCTGAGTCTGGTAAGATAAATGATTACAAAACGTTTAAAATTCATAAAACAAGAAAACATCATAAAGGCTTTTCTTCAAGCTAGCCCCTCTCTGAATCTATGCTTCACCAGCACCACCTACAACATCATCTGCTCTCATGTAACGCATTACACGATCATCGTCAAATACAAGCAGATAAGGTGAGCTCAACAGAATAAAACTACTCTACACAATATAATAAATAACCATACAATATTCCAACAATTCTAATACTCCCAAGTCTCATCACATAGTATACTATTCTCTCATAACCAACCAGTTTCCTTTCCTACGCCTCAACGCCTCTTGGGAAGGACAATCAACAACCCTTACATGTTCACCAAAACCCGGTAAGAGCATTACTTTTCTTAGGACTTACAAGCAACCACCCTTGCCTGCTCACCAAAACCCGGCAAGAGCATAACCCTTACCTGTTCACCAAAACCCGGTAAGAGTGTTGCTTTTCTTAAGACTCACAAGCCACAACCTTTAATCCTTGACCTCCGAATCTTCTTCTAGACGCCTATTGCTTTTGCATCCTTTGATGATTACATTGATCAATTTTTGTTGCCACGAGTGTCTACTCGCCCCTCCGACTACAGGCCACCACCTAATAGTCCACACACGAGAATAAATTTGCCACAACCATGATCCATGACACCAAGTGGAGTTCCCCAATACGAATCGCAGTCTGTATTTGTCCCAAGACTACCAAACTCGTTGGATAACACCGAGGAGGGCAATCTTCCGGAATCCATCTGTAACATCCCTAAGGAATATTACTGATATAAAATAAATAAAATTCGAAACTTCATTAAATTCCACATTGATTATGAACTATTTCCCAAAAATACGGGAAATTTTAAAACTTTAACAAATAAAATCCATAAATCTAGGAATCCATGATTTCATAAAAATTGGAATAAAAGTCAACGGCTCTTGCCGGATTTACATAATATCCTCAAAAACAAAATAGTAAACGTATACATATATATCTACAAAATATCCCATGCTAGCCCTCGCTCCGAGTCTAAGCATCTCCTGGCCCACCTGTCACATCATCTACTCCCGGATAACAAGTTATCTGATCATCGCTACACACACACATAAAGGGTGAGCTATGCACAATAAAATATAAACATATGTATGTGAAATAAACATGCTTTCCAACCCAAAATAACATATTTAAGTTCATAATTTCCAAATCACCCAAACCATGACCTCATAGTCCTTCATGAGTCATATGCATGAACTAGGTCTTGGAACTTCCCTGTGCTCCCACGAAACTGACTCATTCGTGGTCCAACCCTATGAGCCTATCCCGCTCATAGTCCTGTCCTACAGACTCCTCGTCTGTAGTAAAAACATCCAAGTCTCACACTTGGACCCTGACACGCACGCAATCACCATACTATGAACTCCTCGCCCAATAGTAGCCAATGGGAACATCACAGTTCCTTGCCTATCGTGCGCCCAATAGTAGCCGACGGGAACTCAACCAGTTCCATGCCCATCATGTGTCCAACCACCGAGCACATCCCAGACCCCTATTGGACTTAGTCCTTCAAGCCCAAACACCAACCACATGCAAACACATCCTATCCTTAGCATAAATCAGCCAACGCACTCTCAAAGGTATCAAAAACATAGCAATCCACTTAAACTCGCTTAAGCTAGGGACCCCTCGTCCAGGCTAAGCCCTAAGCCTCACTTAAGCTAGCTCACCTCGCCTGGGCGAGCCACCCGTTCGCCCAAAACCACAACAAAACCTCGCCTAGACGAGTATTCAACAAAACACACAAGAACACACCTTGAAAACTCGCTTAGGTGAGCCATTCTCGCCTAGGCGAGAGTGTCAATCGCTCAAAACTCCAAGGCCTCTCGCCTGGGTGAGAAATCGCGCTCAAATTTCCAGGTTCTCCTCGCGAACTCGCTTAGGCGAGTGCTTCTCGCCTAAGCGAGAGACCATGTCGCTCAAACCCCTTCTTGGTCGCCTAGACGAAAATCACGAACCAGAACTCAATGTGCGACTCTGCAACTCTCGCTTAGGCGAGATGGACCCGCTTGGGTGAGACTTGCAGGGTTTCAAGTCTGATTACGCGCACAGTTCACTATGATATTGCACAACCATACCAAAACACAGTACAAGCATTCCAAAACAATGTATAACATTCCCCTTCACTCTAATCGCCCGAAGCCACACTAGTAATTGGTAATTAATTGGTAATTTATTGGTATTTGGCACTCTAGAATAGGTTCCGATGAACCTATTTACACAAGACACTTAGTTCACGCAAAACATGCATCCATGACAAGTAAATACACTTTCATATCATTAAGTTGAACTCAACTACACAATATCACATGGTCATACATCAACCACAATCATTTTCTTACTTTTATACATCCCAGAGAATCACAATAAATTTATATAAACCTATCAAAACAAAGTGTTATACCCAACACACAACCCTGGATAACCAAACAATACACAAACTAAGAAGAACACATAACCATTGTCCCAAAATATCGCACGTGCAATAAAAGAGTAATAATGATAATAATAAAAAAAAACAATAATGATAATAATAATAATAACAAAACGAAAACATATAAAAAATAATAACAAAGAAAATAACAATAAAATAAAATGAAACCACAATAATAAAACAAAAACACTAATAAGACAAAATAATAAGATAAAACAATAATAATAATAAAATAATAATAATAATAATAATAAAATAATAATAATAATAAATAATAAATAAATAATAATAAATAATAAATAATAATGATAATAAAATCATAAATAAAATAAAACAATAATAATAATAATAATAATAAAATAATAATATTAATAAAGATAATTATAAAATAAAATGAAATTAAAATAATAATAATAATAATAAATATAGTAATAATAATAATAATATAATTAATAATAATATAATTAATAATAATAATATAAATAATAATTATAATAATAATAATAATGATAATAAAACAAACTTTTAAAAATAAAAAAAAATAATAATGAAAATAATAATAAAATAAAATGAATCAATGATAAAAAAATAATAATATTAATAAAATAAAATAATAATAATAATGATAAAATAAAGCAATAATAATAAAACAACAATAATAATAATAAAATCATCAATAAAACAAAACAATGATAATACAAAAATAATAATAAAATAATTGTAAAATAAAATTAAATAATAATACTAATAAAAATAATTATAAAATAAAAATGAAATCAATAATAAGAATAATAATAATAATAATCAAAATAGTAATAATAATAAAAATAATAATAATAGTAATATAAGTAATAATGATAATATTTAAAGATATAAAAATAATAATAAAACGAAACTATAAAAAATAAAAATAATAATAATGAAAATAATAATAAAATAAAATTAAAAATAATAAAAAAATAGTAATACTAATAAGATAAAACAATAATAATAAAACAATAATAATGATAATAAAATCATCATTGAAATAAAACAATGATAATAATAAAAATAATAATAATCATAAGTCTAACTTTCCCTTCTTGACCCAAAATTGCCTTAGGTATATTCTCCTATACTTGAGTGCACCTTCTTCCCTTTGGTTGCCTATAGATGTTTCTTGACATATCATGCACACATATTACTCATAACATCATGCCACATGTTCATATATGCACCCACAATAAATTAAATAATTAAAACATCACACTAATGGCATACACAAGACTTGAAAGGAACACGGTCTAAGTCCTTTGATCGCTTAATCAAACTCCATATATATAATGCATGCTTACTTGGTCTAAAGTGAGAATTAATTATGTTTTAATAAAAAGAATTGAGGGTTGGAACATGACATGGAAAATTACAATTTTTCTATCCTATCCCTGAATGTGTAGCCAAATGAAATATGCTAATTTTTATTTATTCACAAAAATTAGTTTTTAGAAAACATGAGATATTATTACATTATTTGTAGTTATTGTAAGACCCACTTTTTCTAGTCTTATGTTAAAAGACCCGACCTTAACTTTTGAGCCTAAGGGCTGGCCCATAGGGTGCCCAAAACCCCAAAACCAGCCCTAACCCCCTCATTCTTGCGTTTTCTAGAAACAGTTTCCCATTCCCTCTCCCTTGGCTGCTTCATGAGTTCTGCTAGGGTTTGGCCCCGTTCTTCATCAAGCTAGTTGAACAAACTTCGGTTTCACTATTTTCAGCTCACCAAGTTGTTCCTAGAGTTGTGGTGCACCTCCGTAGTGGGCTCGTGTTATTAGTTATCCTCTGTCTAGGTAAGGAAAGCTAGGGTTTCACACTTTTAATGTATATTGTATGTTTTTCAACTTTGTTCCGTGTTTTTTGTGATTATATGATGTTTATCATGATATGAATCTGTATTGTGCTTTGCTCTGAATGAATTTATGTGTTGGTCTGCGTGAATAGTGGAGGAGATCTGATAATCTCACCCAAGTGAGTGGGACTCGCCTAAGCGAAAGTATCAGAAACCCTCACAGGCAACGAGCTCTAGTTTTGAGCGAGAAGCCATCTCGCTCAGGCGAGGAGGTCTCGCCTAAGCAAGAGAACACGACAACACTACTGTTCCACTTTTCGAGCTCTCGCCTAGGCGAAAGGAGCTCGCCTGAGCGAGAGAACCCTCTCGCCTGAGCGAGAATTGGGCGAGAATGTGCTCAAGTCCTATTTTCTCCTATGTTCTTGGATGATTGTCACATGTTTGGTTGGATTATTATGTTAAAGCATGAAATGAGTGATTTTGCATGTATTGAATGGTTTATGGGCTAGAATTGATGGGTTTGGTATGATCTTGGCATGGAACATAAATGGATGGTTGGTTATAAATGTTGGCATGAGATTGGTATGTGTAACATCCCGACTGGATATTACGAATTTAAATAATAAAAATGATGAAGTAAATAATAAAACTTCATTTATTATAACTGATGTTCCCAAAACGCGGGAAAATTAAAACTTTTATTACTTTCACAATAAACCAAAATTTATAAGTATAAATAAGATTGTAATTATCCAAAAGTCCATAATTAAATACCATAAATGTTCTTCCTACCCGCATTTATTAATTATTTAATTATTTAATTTTCACGGGTCTTACATTCTCCCCACCTTAAAAAATTTCCATCCTCGAAAATTGAGTTCACCCATCAAAATGCAAGTAGGACTGCCTCAACTCCCTTTATCTTGAAATTTTTCCTTCCTGGTCCCTACCTTTTTATTTTAGCCTTCACCTCATATGTTTCCCCACTTTTCCTTATGCGTACTCGCATCTTTGATCAAAAGATTTTCTCAAAGGTCCTACTTAACCCTTGCAAAACAACATATCAAGTTTGACCTTAATTCTATAGTCAGCCACTACAGATAACACACACATATCACAAAACAAACGCAAACCTTATCTCAGATATAGTCATGAGTGTGCACCCTCATCACTCTACCAAGACATTTTTTGTTCTTAATACTTCCAGTTCACAAGTTCCTTTCCCTGCGCACCAATGCTTCTTGGAAGGAACCTCTCCCCTTGCGCACCAGCGCATTGGAAAGGACAAGTAATACCTCTTACCTGCTCGCCAAAACCCAGTAAGAGCATTACTTTTCTTAGGTCTTATAAGAAATTACCATTGCCTGCTCACCAAAACCCAGCAAGAGTACCACTCTTACCTGCTCACCAAAACCCGGTAAGAGTGCTGCTTCTACTAAGATCCGTAAGTAACAACTCTTACCTGCTCATCAAAACCCAGCAAGAGTATCACCCTTACCTGCTCACCAAAACCCGGTAAGAGTGTTGCCTACTCTGAGACTCATAAACAACAACCCTTGCCTGCTCATCAAAACCTAGCAAGAGCCCATCACTTACCTGTTCACCAAAACCCGGTAAGAGTGTTATTTTCCCTAAGTCTCACAAATAAAACTCTTGTCTGTTCAACAAAACCTGACAAAAGTCCCAACCCTTACTTGTTCACCAAAACCCGGTAAGAGTACTACTTTTCCTTAGGTCTTACGTGCAACCATCCTTGCATGTTCACTAAAACCCAGCAAGAGTACCACCCTTACCTGCTCACCAAAACCTGATAAGAGTGTTGCTTCCACTAAGACCCATAAGCAACAACTCTTGCCTGCTCACCAAAACCTAGCAAGAGTATCACCCTTACCTGCTCACCAAAACTCGGTAAGGACGTTGCTTACCCTAAGACTCACAACAACCACCCTTGCATGCTCATCAAAACTCGGCAAGAGCCCACCACTTACCTGTTCACCAAAACCTAATATGAGTGTTGTTTTCCCTGAGTCTCACAAACACAACTCTTGTCTGTTCAACAAAACCCGGCAAGAGTCCCACCCTTACCTGTTCACCAAAACCTGGTAAGAGCATAACTTTCCCTAAGCCTCACAAGCAACATTCCTTGCCTGCTCAACAAAACATAGCAAGGACATTGTTACTAAACTTAGATCAAAGTCTTATAGTAACCCAAAACTCCATTTTACCCGATTCTCCAAAGTCCTAAGGGTAAAATAACAACTCCTTTTACTCGACTCTTTCTAGTCTTCTGAGTAAAAGTATCACCTGGTTTCAATGGTATGAACGAATTTCGAGCATACATCACACAAACTAACATAACATGCTTTACTACTCCAAAAATAATCAATTCGGACTTTACCTTATTGTTGTCGTGGCACTTCAGATTCCTCCGTTCAGGGCAAGATTTCGCGTAATGATCTGACTTGCGACAATTGTAACACTTCTTCTCTTCCAGCTTTGCTCCCGAAAATTTCGAACAAACTCACCGAAAATGGTCTCCTCCACACTAGAAACACTTCACCGTCCCCCGTCCTTCACGTTGAGGTCTGGTGTAGGGTTTCTCTTGTCATTTCTCACCGCTGATACTGTTCTTAGGATGTGCCCTCATGACCCGACTTGGGCCCCTCTCTAGTTGTTCCACCATCTTTGCCTGTTCCACCAAAACAGGGAACTCTCAGATCCTCAAAGGTACGAGGAATCGACGCAACTCATTGTTTAGATCGCCCTCAAATTTTCTGCAGTGCCATTCTTCATTGACAGTCTGCGAGTAGAACCTCGCCAAGTACTCAAACCTGTCAGTATAGGCCTGCACCGTCATAGTCTCCTGTTGCAAAGTAAGGAACTTCGTTTCCCTCTCATATATGGCACTGTCTGGAAAGTATTTCTCCAAAAATCGTGCCCTAAAGTTAACCCAAGTCATATATGTTGTGCATTGCTCACCCTTTCTGTGTGTGTGTGTGTCGATGATCGGGTAACCTGTTATCCGGGAGCAGATGATGTGACAGGTGGGCCAGAAGATGCTTAGACTCAGAGCAAGGGCTAGCATGGGATATTATGTAGATACATATGTATTATGTTTATTATTTTATCCTTGTGAACATTATGTAAACTTGGCAGGAGCCATTGACTTTTATTTCAGTTTTATGAATTATGGACTCCTGGTTTTATAACTCGTATATTTAAAGTTTTAAATTTTCCGTGTTTTTAGGAAAATGAGGTATTATTAAATGCAGTGCAATTATTTTACTTTGATTTATTTTATTAAATTTGTAATATCCTAATGGGATGTTACAATTGGTATCAGAGCAAAAGTTTTGAAAATATTTTGGGGCTAGTGGGGAGTGAGCTTATCGATGTGTTTGTTGTGATATGTTGTGTGTTCAATGTGAAAAGTGTGTGGTTTTGTTTGACTAAACGACTGATTTTTAACAGTTGTAATGTGGCGTATCCAAGCTATGGCTGCTAACAGGAGGAGGAGGAGTAGTGGCGCTGATGACATCGCGGAGGCGATTCACCGCATGGTGGGTGCGATGCAGCCACCCGTAGCAGCGCAGCCTAGGACGGCGATTGCACTAGTCAGGGTGCCGACAGTGGAAGATTTCTTGTGCCACAAGCCAGCTGAGTTCACTTGTAAGGCTTCCCCCGATGAAGCGGATGCATGGCTCCGCAAGTGTGAGAAAATCTTCAAAGTGATGAACTGTGAAGATGAACAGAAATTGTTGTTTGTTGCGTACCTGCTGAATGGGGATGCAGAATACTGGTGTGCTGGCATGCAACAACAGATGGAGAATAGTGAAGAGCTAGTGACTTGGGCCAACTTTAGAGCTCGTTTCCTGGAGAAGTACTTTCCAGATACGGCGAGACAGGATAGGGAGGCTGAATTCCTAGCACTACAGCAGGGAGACATGACAGTGCAGGAATATGTGAATAGGTTCGAACACTTGGCGAGGTATTCTTCCCAGAACATTATGGAAGAGTGGAAGTATCTAAAGTTTGAGCGAGGTCTCAGACTTGAGCTGAAGAGGGTGGTAACCCCTTTGAGAGAGAGGAGATTTCCCATCTTGGTGGAGCAGGACAAGAGTGCTAAGAGTCTTGAGAAGGGCCCTGGTCCTATTGTGAGCCGACATCAGAAGAATGTCGCTGAGGCTAGGCAGATGAAAAAGTCGTATAGCCAACCTCAGACATCTCAGGGTCCCAGTTGCTACCAGTGTGGCAGACCCCACATGAAGAGAAATTGTCCACAGCTGGCAGGTGGAGTAGGAGGGTCAGCAGACCGTCGCAAGTGCTTCATATGCGAAAAATCGGGACACTTCGCCAACAACTGCCCAGAAAAGAAGAGTCTAGTCACGAAGAAACCTGCAGCATCGCCAGCAGAGCGAGCTAGGGCAGCGGGCAGTGTCTTTGCCTTGACCACCATAGAGGCTACACAGTCGGGTAATCTTATTCTTGAACCTTGTGTATTGTTTGGTAATTTAGCGTTGGTGTTGTTTGATTCTGGGGCAACCCATTCTTTTATTTCTAATGTGTGCGTGGGGAGATTGCAATTGGTGACACGTGATTTGGGATGTGAGTTGCTTGTTTCAACTCCCTCCTCATGTCAAGTGGCTACTAGTTCAGTCTGCGTTGGGTGTTCTATGGAGGTGGCAGGTTACAGATTCAAGGTGAACTTGGTGTGCTTGCCTTTGGAGGGACTGGACGTAATCTTAGGGATGGATTGGTTGTCTAACAATCACGTCATAATTTATTGTGGACGGCGCAGTTTGGTATTCCCAGAACATGAAGGACTGAAGTTAATCTCGGCTTATGATAGTGGCTAGTGCAGAAAAGAATAGTACCGCTGAGAAGATCAGTGTGATTCCAGTCGTGGAGGAGTATGCCGACGTATTTCCAGATGAAATATCCGAGTTGCCACCGAGTAAGGATGTGGATTTCTCCATTGATCTCATCCCTGGGGCTAGCCCAGTATCCATGGCGCCTTATAGAATGGCACCCGCAGAGTTGGCAGAGTTGAAGAAGCAAATAGAAGATTTGCTTGAGAAGAAGTTCATTCGGCCGAGCGCATCACCTTGGGGAGCACCAGTACTCCTAGTAAAGAAAAAGGATGGCAGTTCCAGGTTGTGTATTGACTACCGTCAGTTGAATAAATTGACCATAAAGAATAAGTATTCGCTGCCGAGGATAGATGATCTGTTGGATCAACTGAGGGGAGCCGCAATGTTCTCTAAGATTGACTTGAGGTCTGGATACCATCAGATCTTAGTCAAACCGGAGGATGTGCAGAAGACAGCGTTCAGGTCACGATACGACCATTACGAGTATGTAGTGATGTCGTTCGGGGTGACAAATGCTCTTGCTATTTTCATGGACTACATGAACAGAATATTCTGACCGTACCTTGATCAGTTTGTTGTCGTGTTTATTGACAACATATTGATATACTCGGAGGATCGGGATGTATATGCAGATCATCTGAGTGTGGTGCTAGGAATTCTCAGAGAGCATAAACTGTATGGAAAGCTGTCAAAGTGTGAGTTTTGGTTGGATGAGGTACAGTTCTTGGGTCATGTAATCTCAGCCCAAGGTATATCGGTGGATCCAACAAAGATTGAAACAGTGGTGAAGTGGGAAAGGCCACAGACGATTACTAAGGTGAGGAGCTAGGGATGGCAACGGGGCGGGGCGGGCACGGGTTTCGCTATCCCATACCCATCCCCGTAAAAAAAATTCATCCCCATCCCCATACCCAAACCCAACGGGTATTAAACTTTTGACCCATCCCCA
>Ga0099822_1004107_pt1 | contig 18868 bp, 7 predicted proteins | sample CowpeawhiteBW_FD_76839 | JGI IMG/M metagenome (GOLD analysis project Ga0099822, IMG submission 76839) | Root nodule microbial communities of legume samples collected from California USA - Cow pea white BW | ecosystem: Host-associated > Plants > Roots > Nodule | place: USA: California | collected...
ACATTAAAATATAGTTATTTTATTATTTAATTAGTTTTTAAATTTTATTTGTGAACATTAAATAAAATATTAAATACACATGTACAATATTTATGGGCATTTTTGTCTTTTAAAGAAAATAAAATTACATTAATGGTTATTAGGTCATATTTTATTTAATATTACACTTTTCTATGTATTTTTGTAGGATCCAATGTATATTAATTATCCTTAACCAGTGTCCTTAGGGCACTGGTTAGCAAGACCCATAAAATATAACCTAATAACAATTAGGAGAATGTTAGGAGAATACTAACCAGTGGACACTGGTAAGGGAATAATGAATGTGCATTGGTACTATAATTTTTACATTGAATTTTGAAATAATTAAGTACAATAATTAAAATAGTATAAATGCACATAACAAATGTTACAAAGATAAAAGTACCCTTTTAAATTTATAGACAATAACTTTCTGATATAGAACAAAGACTTTGAAAATTTTAAAATTTCTACTAAGAAGAAAAAAAAAAATCTCAAATTGACACTTTAATTGTTTTTTTTTTTAAAAAAAATTTGCAGATGTTTAAGGGTACTCTTTTTGTTGATTTCTGTTAAATTAAAATTTTCTTATGCTGGCTTTTTTTATAAAATCTTTAGATTTTTAATACTATATTTTTGTTGGTTTTTTATTAATTTAAACTTTCTTAAAATCGTTTTCTTTTTCAAATTTAACGGTGTTTATTTTTTTCAATTTGACAATTTTTTAAAACTGAACCATTTTTTTAATTATTTAATTATCTATAAAATTAATAAAAATTATTTACAATAAAACTGTAAAACAATTTATATTTAATTTCATAATTAAAATAATAATAATTATTGTATTATCACAAAAATTAATACAGGTGTATATATATATATACAAATAAGATATGTAAAACAAAAGGTATATTTTTGCTAGTTAAGTATAATGTGAATATTATATTAATTTTTTTAAAGTGAATATTTTAATTAACATAGTCATTAAATTAAATATAATGTAAGTATTAAATTATATATTAAATATAATGTATGTAAGTAATAAACAATATATAAATGTAAATGTTAAATGATGTATTCATAAAATTCATTAAATACAACCTGTTTATTAAATATTTTCAATAAAAACATTCATATAAAGAGTTGTAATATCATGAGGAGTTAAAATGACAATTTATTAACTCACAAATTAAATATAATGTAAGTATTAAATTATATATTAAATATAATGTAAGTAATAAACAATATATAAATGTAAATGTTAAATGATGTATTCATAAAATTCATTAAATACAACCTGTTTATTAAATATTTTCAATAAAAACATTAATATAAAGAGTTGTAATATCATGAGGAGTTAAAATGACAATTTATTAACTCACGATCTAAATGATGAAATTATAAAATTTTATAATTTTACATCCTATTTCTAATAGTAAATAAAATTATTTTTTCTAATTATTATGGTTAAAATAAAAAATATTTTAAATTTATATAAATATATATTTTTTAAAAATAATTACAAAAAATAGTTAAATGATATATAAAATAAGTGATAAAATAATTTATACTAAGGAGATTACCTTTCACATTTATTTCTCAATTTTATCTAAATAAAGTTTGTTTTAAATTAAAATAATTATATTATTAATATTATTCATGTTTCTTAAAATTTAATATTTTTTATTTGACTGTTTTATAAAATTTAACAATTTTTTAATTACAAAAATATATTTAAAATAAATAAAAAATATTTACGACATATATCTCTGTTAAGAAAACATTTACCAAAAAATTAACAAAGACAATCCTGTTAATAATTATAAATAATAAAACGGAAAAAATAATTATACCTAAAAATAAGATGCAAGGTGGACTAAATATTATAAATAATAAAAGGGGGAAAAAAATCACTAAACCTAAAAATAAGATGGAAAGTGGAATAAATCATTTGTTAATGGTATGTTTATTTCTGCATATGGAAAGTTTGTAAGTTCATAAATGCAAAAGACGTTAAAAATTTGAAACAATAAATGACGAAAAATAAGACAAAACTCTTCATTTAACTTTCCTCTCTCCTTTGGAAAGATTCGATAAGAAAGTACGTTTTTTTATATCAAAAACTAATTTCATAATTATTATATAAATAAATCCAATTAATTAAAATCAAATAGAGTATAATAAAACAAATAATAATAATATAATATAATAAATAATAATAGTTATATTAATAAAATAAATGATAACAACATTAATAAAATAAATAATTATAAACAAAAGATAAACAATAATAATAAATAATATAATAATAATAAATATAAATAACATTTCATTTTTTTCAATTAAAATATATTTTTAATCTATTAAATTTATTGGTTTAATTAGTCGAATGATATCCATTTTTGTTCGGATGTGTTAGTTTGGTACCCGCTTTTAAAAATATGTCAATTGAGTCTCAACTTTTCAAAATATGTCTCAATTAGGTCCATTCTTTATTAACACCGTTAACTTTATTCATGATTTTTACCACTAAATTTTAATATAAATATCAATGCTTAATTTTGTAAGTCATTTTAAATATTAATACCATGTAGGTATTAATAAAAAAAGAACCTAATTGAGACATTCTCTTAAAAGTTGTGACTCAATTAAAATATTTTTAAACACAGATATCAAATTGATACATTTAAACGAGAGTAATTAAACTTAAATTTATTACATCAATCAATACTTTATGTAACAAATTATTAAAATTCGAGATTATAAATAGAATCTTGAGGGGTTTATATAATTGTAAATCATAAGATAGTACCAGGTATAGAAAAGTTCTTTTTATAAGAATATAAATTAATCTTTAAAAAAAATAAATTAAATAGCATGTATAAAAGTAATTAATGTAATGGAAAATAATTAAAATAAAATAACATATGGAAAATAAATTAAAATAATTAATTTGTTATCAATTTTCATACATAATATTGATATAAAAATTTCTTTAAACAAAGAAAAAATAAATAATAACGTTATAATTAATAAATACGGAAAACACTAATATTATAATTAATAAATACTAAACGTTATTATATTTTTGGTCTATACAAAATTGTGATTGAAAACTTGAAAATTATAATTGTATTAAATTTTAATTGAAGTATTGTGGTGCTGTGTTGTAGTTGGATTTTAAGTGTATTATTATTTTATATAAAAATAAATTAATTGAATTAATATTTAATTTAATTAGATAAAAAATGGTTATGTGACTAAGAATGCATGTAATAACAATATAAAATTTTAATTATTAAAAAAAATAATAAACAGTGCAACTGAAAATTTGAAAAAAAAATAACAAATTACACGATTTTAGGATTATGCATGGTGGGATATATTATATAAATTGTGGATATTATGAATTTACTATTTAAATATTGATTTTGACTATCTTTTGATCAAAAGAGTTTCATTCTCACCTATATTTCTCCTCAAATCCATTCATTTTCATTATTTCAAATCTCCTTTCCGATCCAAACAAATTTACAAAACAACTTTATTATCACCTTTGTTTCCCCTAAAATCTACTTATTTCCATCCGTTCAAATTTACTTCTAAATCTAAAGTAAATCTAGAAGGTTGATTAATTTAGTTCGGTAGTAATTTTAACAGCTAAAGTATTCCTTTAATATCCATAACAATATGTAAAGGGGATTTCTCTTTTTGTATCCACTTTTCAAAATACCGATTTTATCATTTAAATATAATAATTTATTAAATTTTTTAAAAATGACTGTTACTTTTACAAATTTTTTATAAAATCATATGTCTTTATTTCTTCTCTTCTTCTTTATTTATCAATGGTTATTCTTTTATCTATTATAATATATTTCACTTTATTTTTAATAAATATAATTTTAATATATATATATATATATATATATTAACTTAATAACATTATAATATTATCACCTACTAATATAATATTACGCATATTTAAAAATGTATGGGCGCAATAGCGCCTGTGTTACGCTAGTGTCATAGAATGAAAGTAACACTTTATGAACATTGTCCATTTATATCGTAGGTGTTATGAAATTCTTTTAAATAATAGTACTAAATTATTATTCAAATGAGGTTCCTATGTTATTTTAGTTTAATAAATTTTTGTGTAATGATCTAATTAAATTTAGTTATTAGAAAATTAGATTATTTATCAATCAACAAATAATAAAAACGTATAAACATATATAATAATTAATAAAAAGTTTAAAAATCTACAATAAACAATAAAAAGGATGATAAAGAATATATTTCAATTTTGTATTAATTGCATAAAATTTATTCAATCAAACACACACAGAGTGGAAAAAAATTGGTACTATGAAACATTTATACTTCAATTTGGGTAATGTATTCATATGTAACACGTATTTGTATTCATGACATGTATTCGTATTCAATATTTTTTAAAATTTTATCAATATTTATTAATGAAGTATTTAATGTATAAAACAATGAAACTTGTAAGATAATAATAGTTTATAATTTTTATGTTAACAACTTGAATACCTGTGATTTTATTTTGAATGCATACGATAACACTAATTTATTTATCATATTTTTAAAAATTATTTTACACTTTTTAATATATATATATATTCCGTATCCTATTTTTTTTTAAACTAGCATAAACACAGGGTTATCGTGTTTGTGTGTATGTATTTTTTAAATATGCGTGATATTATATTAGTAGGTGATAATATTGTAATGTTATTAAGTTAATATATAAACTAAATATATAAACTAAAATTATATTTATTAAAAATAAAGTGAAATATATCAGAAAAAATGAAAGAATAACTATTGATAAATAAAAAAGAGAAAAAGTAGAAATCAGATTTTATAAAAAAATTTATAAAAATAACAGTCAATTTTTAAAAATTTAATAAATTATTATATTTAAAGAGTAAAATTGATATTTTTAAATATAAAAAAAATAAAAGAGATTCTTCCGCTGTGTATTATTATATTATTATAGATAAACGTATCATATATTTATATATTACATACGTACGGTATTCATGTATCATAATACCAATAATAAATAATAAATAAAGTAAATAATTAGAAAAAAGAAGAGACAGGAAAACGCGCAGTGGCAGTTAATTTAAAAGATTAATTAAAGAAGAGTGATGAAAAGAAAAAAAGAAAACATGGAACGCGCAGTGACAGTTTGGGATGTGTCCTATATATCTATCCGAGGAAAGTGCTTGAATCTTGAACGCAGATCAGATCCTCTCTCTATCTGTCTCTCTCAATTCATTTCAATTTCAATTCAAGGTCTTCTCCTTTTCTTCTCTTCTCTTCTTTTATTTTTCTTCTTCCATTCACCAACACTAAGGTCTCTCTCTCCTTCTTTCTCTCTCTCTATATATAGCTCTAGCTCTAACTCTATCTCTCTGTACCTTCTAATATGTTTCCCAATTCCACCTTCACCTCTCTCCATGCCGTTTCTTCCTCCTTCCCCTTTTATTTTTCGATGAAGGTTTATTTTATTATGAGGCCTTCTCTCGTCAATTCATCGTCTCCAAACTTGAAGATAAAACCTTTCTGCACCTTACGCATTAACGCCTCTCTGAATTCTCCAAATTCATGCATTGTTTTGCTCATGATTTTCCACTTCTCGTCAACTCCTTTGTCGGTTAGCTTTAGAATTTAAATGCTTTTTTTGAAGGTTTCACGTTTTTAGGGTTAGGTTACTGCTTGCTTGTTATTCCTTTTCCGGTCACTGTTCTGAGACCGAGGACTATCATCTTTATACTTGGAATTGAGATTGAAATTGAAATTTAGTTCAGGGTTATGTGACATTGGGTGTTTGTTTGTTTGTTTATTTTCGTACGGGTGAAATTGACGAGTTTTCCGCTTTTTACCTCCCACCCTTTGTTTAGCAGGAATCGATAACGTAGGGAACGATGGCTCAACGACAGGGGGACGAAATGGAGTATGTAGCTGACGATAATGAAATGGCGGATGCAGAAGATGATATATATTTTAGGGGCAGAGTGTTTGGCGATTCAGAGTCCGAATCCGATGATGATGATGAATATGAATCAATGGTTGGTTTCCCCTCATAAGTAAAATGTTCATGTCTTTTGGTTTTGTCTTATGTGCTTAATTTACGATTACATAAGTAAAATGTTGTGAAATGACTTTGACATAATCTTTTCCTTTCTGATTGCCCTTGTTGGGTTGCGGGTTCTTGCTTCTCTGTTGCAGGAAAATCGAATGACAGACACCACTGCTGCAGAAGCTAGGAAAGGAAAGGATATTCAAGGTATACCTTGGGATAGGCTGAGCATTAGTCGTGAGAAGTATAGACAAACTAGACTAGAGCAGTACAAGAATTATGAAAATATACCTCAATCGGGCGAACTGTCAGAAAAGGTATACTGTGTTTTACTCGAGTTCTGTGGCATTTGAGTAATGCTTTTTAGGGATTTTTATCTTTTTCACATCTATTCATCTCTTGCCTACAGGAATGCTCACAAACATATAAGGGAGGAAAGTATTATGATTTCTGGCAAAACACCAGATCTGTGAAATCGACAATACTTCATTTCCAGGTACGTTTATATACTAATGAATTATATTGAATCATTTCAGATGATGCGATGAATATTAGACTATTACCTCCTAGAAATTCAGTGTGCCATGCTCAATGAGTTAACTAATGTTAATGTGATACCTCCAATCTGCCATTTGCAGTTGAGGAATTTGGTGTGGTCAACATCTAAGCATGATGTGTATCTTGTTTCTAGTTACTCAATTATGCACTGGTCTTCTTTAAGTTCCAAGAAATCAGAAATACTGAATGTATCAGGGCATGTAGCTCCATGCGAGGTAATCATTTATGCACTCCTTTGTTATCAAAAGGATCACTTCTAGAAATGAAATTAAGCCGTTTGTGCTTGTTGGTGATAGAAACATCCTGGAAGCCTTTTGGAAGGATTTACTCAAACACAAATTAGTACACTGGCTGTGCGGGATAATTTGTTGATTGCTGGGGGTTTTCAAGGAGAACTTATTTGCAAGGTACTTCTACTATTATGGGGGTTGTAGTTTTCATTCTTGTTCCCTATATGTTTAGTATTTATTATTATTTATTTGAATACACTATAGTTACACACCATGCAGGATACTTGGTCACTATGATTTATTGTGCTCAATATTTTATCTTTTGCCTTGGATGTTCAAACAAGATTACGAATTTTGTACTCTATATATTTGTTAGATTTCTACATTGTTTTTAAATGGTATAGAAATTATTTTTCCTTAAAATGGATGTGATTAATTGAACAATTACTGACTAGCCAAACTGAATAATATGAATTCATTCTCATTTATTTGAACTTTGTTTTCATTCCATATAATTGAAAATTCTTGAGTGGTTAAATGATACATCTCTTCTTGCAGTACCTAGATCGACCGGGGGTTAGTTTTTGTTCAAGAACTACTTACGATGACAATGCAATAACAAATGCTGTTGAGATATATGAGCATCCAAGGTCTTGATTCTCTGCTCTACTATTTTTCTTTTATTTTCTTTATTTGTTTTGGATGTTTAATGATTCATATGGTGCTAGCAACTATAATCACAAAGAATACTAACAGTTAATTGATATCTCAGTGGAGCTGTTCATTTCACTAATTTTCTTTTATTTTCTCTATTTATTTTGGATCTTTATTGATTCATATGGTGCTAGCAATTATTGATCACAAAGGATACTAATAATTAATTGATATCTCAGTGGAGCTGTTCATTTCATGGCTTCGAATAATGACTGTGGAGTTCGAGACTTTGACATGGAAAAGTTTCAGCTTTCCAAGCATTTCTCCTTCTCTTGGCCTGTAAATGTAAGTCTTTATTAGGTTAAGTTTTTAATTTTGTATAGAAATCCATGTGGGATTTGTACATATATATCTGCAAACCAACAATCAAGTGTCACAAACCATACATCATAGCTTAGGCCCTTGGCATAAACATTTTTTAATAGTTCATATAGGAATCATGTAATTCATACATAATAATTATCTTTTTTTTTTTGTTTTTTTTTATCGACAATTGTTAGTTGTTAGCAGGAGGGATTGAACCCACAATCTTCCCCTCTTTTTGCCTCCTTCTAATCACTAGGTCACCTTATCACTCCACATAGTAATTATCGGAACTTTTCAACCTTGCTATCCAATGGTAGTATTACCTACAACTCAAAATAAAGAGATTGTTGCTCCTATCTTACCCCTGTAGCTGCATTATAGTAGATAGACACCAAAGGAAGTCACTAAATCCCCCAGTTTATAGGGCTTAGGATTTTAAGGAAATCACAAGATTCCTAATATTTAAATTTTCAGCACCCATGCAAAACCCATTACTAATCTAAGTTGTAAATGATCACATCGATTTATGGGTTTATTTTGGAAGAGCTTCTTATAGAGATCTATGGGTCTACTATTATTAAGGAAACTTCAAACAGGATAGTAGAATAGTAATGGGGAAATTTTTAAGCTTTAAAAGGAGATAGAATTGAGAGCATGTCTACATATAAATTTTTTCTCTCTGCATGCTCATTACTGTGCACACTGCCAAATGTCGGAAAATAGGATATCCTTCTTCTAATAGATAGAATAAATTATCTGAATTTGTTTCCCTTTCTGTCCGCAGCATACTTCATTGAGCCCAGATGCGAAACTGCTTGTGATTGTTGGAGATAACCCAGAAGGATTACTAGTAGATTCTCAAACTGGAAAGGTGGTGTATTCTGTTGATTTATGTCATAAATTCCTTATGTGCGGTGTATGAGTAAATTAGAAATGAATTAAATTTTGGTTCTTGTAGACTGTGAAGTCTTTATCTGGACACTTGGACTACTCATTTGCATCTGCATGGCATCCTGATGGCCACATTTTTGCTACCGGTAACCAAGACAAAACATGCCGTGTTTGGGATGTTAGGAACTTGTCAAAGTCTGTTGCTGTGCTTAAGGGCAACCTTGGAGCTATACGTTCCATAAGGTTCACATCTGATGGGCGATTCATGGCAATGGCTGAGCCAGCTGACTTTGTGCATGTCTATGATGCAAAGAGTGGGTTCGAGAAGGAGCAGGAGATCGATTTTTTTGGGGAGATCTCTGGTTTATCTTTTAGCCCTGACACAGAATCACTTTTCATTGGTGTTTGGGATCGCACCTATGGAAGCCTTCTTCAGTACAATCGGCGGCGAAACTATAAATATCTCGACTGCATGTAAATCGGACTGCATACCCCTTGTCTATAAGAACCTACAGTTTATGTTCTTCTGTCTAGGAATTGTGGCACCACCTCACTAAAAAAAAAAAATGATCGGTGGCATGCTTCATCATACAATGTAGGATGATAAGGTCGTTACATAAATTCCGTTGTTTTAAATAACCTTGATTTCCTATCTCTTACCTTTTTATTTTTATTTCAATATCTTTTGCCATAGATGGAAGAATGTGTGCTAAATTTGTACTCTAGACGGGCTTATTCATGGTTCATAAAAGGCAATAGACAGAATTCACCTTTCACTCTTTCACCTGCAAAATAAATTCCCCACCTACATCTCAACGGAATGTGACTTAACTCACTCCGTCTTTGTTATTAGACAACTGATGCCTCCACAATCATCTCATTAGAAATTAAATTTGAGACCCTGACTTAAATACTAATTATCAGATTAAATACTTAATATTAGGTCAAAACTTTTGATCTAATGATTGTGATTTGTAATATTAAGTACAGTAATCTATTATTAAAAATTACCCTTGTTCCGGTGTAATATAAATCACATTAATTAAGTCATTCGGTGGTGTTAAGGTTATTAGAGTTCTTACACCAATGTTACAAATATTTGTAAAATAAACTTATCTTAAAGATTAAGATATTGGGTGGTGACAAGGTGATTAGTTATTGTACCACACTTACAATTGTATATATACAAATAAACTTATGTGTGCATTAAAAGTGTTTGAAATGAGTAAATTAATGTAAGTGTTTCGGAAGATACCGGTACCGGTTTGTTGTTTTATAATCATAAAAACTACGATTTGTAGACTAATATACTTTAGGATAAGTTAGGTAAATTTTGTACCATATAGATTGAAATCACATTTTACATGTATTAGATATACATTTTTTTTAAACTTACCATTCTTGTGTCATATTTACTAATAGTGAATATTAGGGTTGTTTGGATCAAAGAGTGGATTTAGGAGAGAGTGAGCGAATGAATTTGAGGAAATAAAGAAGAAATTGTGTTGTTTGGATTAAGAAAGAGATTATATGATTTGAATAAATTTGAAATGAAAGTTTGTGTATGATAAATTAAAAAAAATATTTTAATAAATAAAATTAAGTAATTACTATTTTACCTTTGAGAATAAATGTAATAAAATTTTAAAAGAAATAGTACAAATGATATCAAATTAAATTAAAATTAGGAAGCTAAATTTAAAATTAAAAGGGAATTGTAAATAAAATATTTAATTACATTTTTCTATATAATAATTTCTATATTAATGGTATAACTATTGTAAACATTATAGTCATAAACAACAATAAAGTTTTATAAGTAATATATCTTCTTAAACCTAAATTAAATTAAATTAAATTCCTACAATTAACCAAAAATAATAAAACTGTTTAGTAGATAAAATTAATACCACTAAGACTTTTCTATGTTACATTATATGTGTATATATATATATATATATATATATATATATATATATATGCAAATGTTCTAATTACAAAAATTAGAGACTAGAGTGACTTGTGAAAATGCCACAAAAACAAAGTGCTGACAAATTAAAATACAAAGTCACTATCTAATACAAAAAAAGAAGGTTAATTTTTGTCTTTTGTTAAAGTTGAATAGTTCTTCTCCACACATCGTGTGTATATCTGCGGATGGTTATGAGTGATGTCATCATCCTCAAATTCTTCTAAATTTCCTGAAACAATCACTCCAGACATTCGCACATCCATTCTCGCACTCACACTTTGACGGTATGACATCCCAATCCAAACACATTCTTAATGTCCAAGTAGTATACTCTTGATAATTTTTTTACCATAATTAAACTACAAATTCGTTTGGACTTTTTTAATCTATAATCATTTTTAAAAAATAAAAAAAATATTTAAATAAGCTTTTTATAAGCTAACACTATGAATGTGTTACGTAAAATATATTTTCTAATAATTTTATTATAAAGAGTATTTTAACTTTATTTTACCTTTCTCGTCTTAAAATTTGATATCAATGGGTAAACTGTTATGGAGTATCTGTGGGCTAAAAAAGAAAAAAATACCTTATCTCTTATAATCATGTTTTGACAGAATATTATAATTAAAAATATTAAAGTGTGTTAATTTAGCTCATACAAATTAACTCACTATGAGTTGAAATAAAAATAAATCAGATAAACTTAATTATTTTTTGATAATTTTTTTTATAATTCGACTTCGTCCATTATAGATTGATGGAACGACTCATTTAAAAGTATAAAATTTATATTATAAGTATATTGTTGTACAATCAAATTGAATTCGTTCACTATGATTAGAATATTCATTTATTTCAACATTATTATAAAGCTGGAGGTTAAAAATTAAAATGTCAAATTATATAATTTGATAAACAAATAAATTAAGTATTTAAACTATAGAAGCTAAATTTAACAATATTCTAATATTGAAAAGTATCAAATAGTCAAGCCACTAACTTTTATAAATTTTCATCTCAAATGATATCATTTCTTATTCAAACAAAATCATATTAACTTTTTTTTCCTCAAATTCACACTCAACATGTACACTCCGAAAGTAAAAAAATGATTTTCACAATACGTAATCTGAAAGTTAAGTTATTTTTCTTTTTACATAACCTAAAAGTAATTGTATATTTCAAAAGTTAAATATAACTTTTGAATTACACCATCCATTAAAAGTCATTTAACTTTTGATTACACAATCCAAAAGTCAATTTTGGCTTTCAAATTATTTAGTTTGAAAATCTTTTATTAAGAGAAAAAAAAAAGACGGAGTTCATTCATCTTTTCCACCTCAGTCCAAAATATTTGGGCCACTAGTCACAGTTTTTAAAATAAAGTTGATATACACAAGTACTTGATACACTATTATATTCATTAGACTTCGTACAAGACTAGCAGTGAGCCAGCATAAATAAATAAAATATGTACAAGGTAATATGAACTTTTTGAATACAATTATGCTAGGACTGTTTAAGACTATTTCAAACTCGAACGAATTTATAGCATAATTGAAACATTTTAGTATTTCTTTCTATCATCATCACTTGTACAACATGCATATTCTCTCCATCTTTTTGATTACTGCAAGGAACAAATAACGCGAATATTTTATATGAAGATCATGTGCTTGCCTAATCTTGGACTATCGATATTAGAGTGAGTAAACACGTATGTTAGATCAAGTTTACAAATCCCCAGCTTCGTGAAAGAACCATAGTCATCAACTTGAAAGCATAGAATACTAATGCAGCAGATAAGATGTCTGTCTTCCAACCTAATCTGCCTACTTGACGAAGTTTCTGAATTCTGTTGGAAACTTGGAATGATCCTTCTATTATGGCAATTCCTCCAAGTTATCAATAAATTGCACGTGACTCAAGGTGTGTACAAAAAGGAACCTTCATAGTATTATTGAGTACGTTGCTCCAAAAATATCATGACGAGTAGTTTTCACGGTCATCATCATCCAATCCCATGTTCTCCGAAGTCAGGGGCATAGCTGTTAAGACCAAGACCAGGGCCAAATTGCGCAAATACGAAGTCAACAAAATTTATTCACTAAGCCTAAAATTAATTCATAAAATTCAAACAAGTATAGTAGTGAACACCAACATCAAAGAGAAGAAATCATGTCAGAATCGCAACTGATAGATATTTCATGAAGAATTTGCATTCGTATAAAGGAGGAATTTTATGACTTACTATGAAGCATACGTGCATAATATGGATCAAATACTGCAATGTAAGTTTGACAGTAACAACAAAACAAGATTTTAAAGGTTAAAAAATAGTTAGTTTCTAAATGCCCAAAATATGGTCATAATCGCTTGAAAAAACAAGATAATACCCAAAGATGCTCCTGCTCCTCCTTCCTCTTTAACGGGATAGAATTGTGCTTGTAAGCAGATAGAAGTACGAAAGGGAAAAACATCCAAGAAATCTCCGATTCAAAATAAGGTAATTCATATTTAGAATGCAAGACTACGACTTAGCTTGTTGAACTAGTAAGACGCATAAAACAGCATATTAAAAAGCAAAAAAGTCAAATATAGTAACACCAAATACTAATTCTTAATCTTCTGCGAGAATTTGACATATATTATTGATTAGAAATCAATGCCAAGTCAAACATACCTTCATCTTCATTTTGACTAGTGAAGAATGGGGTGAGGTAGTTTTTATCTAATGCTGTAAAAGATGCAGTACTACAACAGAAAAGCAAAGAAAAATCAAAACTAGAAATTTGAGTAATGTAAACATACATTTAAAATATCTTCAATTTCAGAGCACGGATGGTACCTTCTTTGAAATTCTTGTAGCCTCATCTTGATTTTGTTCCCTGATGATGATTCTTCATCTTCAGGAGAAAGATAACCATTGGTTCCCCCAAAGGTCTTGTGGATGAAACCAAAGATGTTAGTTGAAAGAGAATAAAAACAAACATACAATTCCATGACAAAGTTCATAAATATGTAGTTTCTTTGAATTTAAATTGCATTCAGAGTTTTACATATATTCTATATCTAACACTTAAGCTTGGTTCCAGATCATAGCTCTGGACTATTTAATTTTGTTGGAGATCCACATTGACTAAAGATATAACCAAATTATAATATATAAATAGGTGCAAACCTCGCTTATAAACTGGATTTATAGGGTTGACTATAGATCCAAGAGATTTGTTTTCCCTAATGGAATGACTCAACTTCAGTTTTGTATGCCATTTAAGAGCATAATTATAACATAAGTCAATTTTCATGCTTCTGTTACTTTCAGCAACAAATATATAGCCTAGTCACATACACAAGATCTAAATAAAATCTTTTGATAAAAAAAGAAACGATTATTTTCCCTACAAAATCCATCCCAAACATGTGTCAAGTATTTTTCAATTTAGGCAGTCCCCCAACCACATCTCACTCGAGCAGAAGTCAGCTATGTGTTTCTTGCTATTCCACAGGTAAAAGGCAATTATGTGGAAACAAAAATGAAGAGATGGTTCTACTGTTTGATAAGCAAAAGAACCTCATCTAGGAAAAACTTACCGATCTGGTAACTGAAGCCAAAGGACTCTGGATGATAGGACTGTCACTACCTACAACTTGTAAAGCTTCCAGCATGGTGCCTGTTGAACCACCAATCAGTAATACCTGAAATAAAGTAACCAACCTTTATTGTGAATAACTAGCCAGGTATAGGGACTGTGAAAAGGTGGTGAAAAAAATAGGTCGCTGCAAGTAACTTAAGAAGAAAAATAAAGGTGGACCAAACTTCCGTGTAATTTTCCAGAAGTTCCTATCAAGTTGTCCAATTCACCCCAGAACTAGTACATTTTTGACAGATGATGAGGCACAGTATTCTCCATTGGAAATGTCCAAATTTCTGTCTCTCCCGCTGAGATTCTTGAATGGTCTATTTATCTTAAATATCAGTAAGCTGACAGTGTTTCCTTAACATTGGATTCAGATCTTGCACATTTTTATCAAGATTCGTCCAGAAAATTCAAGAATATGCTAACTTAATATTATTTTTTAAATAAACTTTAAGTTTACTACTCAGTCTTCTTGATGTTTTTTCCCTGCAGTTTCTTTTCATGTTTTATTGTAATACAATCCTCACGTTTCTTGATGCCTTCCTGCTCTATAGATTGATTTCCTTCTCAACCTTCTTTGCCCCTCTTGCATCTGAAGATGGAGCTAATAATAGTCCAACTGCTAAGATTGCCTTTTCATGGAAGATCCTACATCAGCCAATCAAATCGTATGTTGAATGGAGAAACCCAAATTAGTTGGTTACAGTCAGAAATTATGAAGCATTCATGAGAATTTCCCCCCCAAGCCTAGACAAACCCACATTTGCACAATAAAAGTGCTAGTGAAACAACCTTTGGAACCACTCTTTTTTGAGTCTCATTTCTTTATTAATAAGTTTCAGTCATGATTTTGTAATTTTTAATAAATTTCAAGTAGAAATAAAGTGTTAGAGTGTGCAAGCAACTACACTCCTCCTTGAACAATAGAAAGGTAGGATAGTGTATTGCACCAAATGATTTTAGTCAGAATACCAATTTCTTGTATCTGGCATGGCAGTGAATATCTATGGAGGTAAGGAAGAAAAAGATGCACACAATGACAATTTAAAAAAGGATAGAAATGGCATACCATGCTTTATATAAAGTTTTCTTTCTTTAAATAGCCTTTTAGATAGGAATATAGATATGGAATGTCAGAAACAGAATAAAGCGTGAAAATAACATTCAAAAGAGTGAAATAGCAAAGGACCGTACTCTGCTTCCACATGAATTTATTTCTAGTGTAATGACTAATGATTAGCTTAAAATATTTGATGACAAGCATGAGAAAGCCTACCGTCAAAACAACTATTGCAGTAGTTGCAGTCAAGATGATCTGTCCATGTCCATTTGGCAGATCATGAATTGATTGCAGAGCAAGGGCAAAAGCCATTGCCCCTCGAAGTCCTGTACATGTTCATAAAGTACAAAACTCAACACAAAAAGACAGGGCATTGAACAACACACCAAAATCAAGTAGTCTGTTTTATTGACCGAATCAAGAAAGCTTTCCAGATTATACTCAAGGATTTGTAAAATTCTGAAACCTTACCACTATACCAAAGTGCTTTCTGGTGTTTTCGCGGAATCTGTCGATAGGCAGGTCTAACCAAGTTGACCAAATAAGCACATGAGAACACATTGGCTGCCCTGCACAAAGTGATCAAACAGTGTACTTATATTTTCGTGGACAAATATGAAAGCTAAGCAGAGAGGTGTCAAAGTGCATGCATTTCTTTATATTTTACCAAACTAGCTAAAAGCCTGACAGGCTCATATGTCACTGATCAACAACTCATGACTACAGAAATTACAGCATAGATACCTTGCAATTCCAATGAATATCTGAAGTGGTTACCAGGCAAGTTGAGGAGGAGGACAAATATGAAACATCAGGATAGTACAAATCACAAAAATTGAAATTTATAGGACCAAGGAAAGGATACAATGGAAGAGAATATAAATCCAACATGCGACCAACTATGTTTCTCCATAGCAATATCAAAGCCCATGTAGATAAATCTGTAGATCATTAGATAAAATGATTCACGTGCATCATTTAGAGGTAATGCTGAACTAGAAGGGAATCTGCCATTAAATCCTCCTTACACAAATGTCTCAGCTAATGATGATATCAACTCAAAAAAAGCAGAGACGAATCTTTGAGAACTACGTGACAAATTCGAATATGTGTAATGCTTCATGACCTAAAATGAACACAAAAGTCGGCATAAGAATGTTTTAAAACACATGAAATGACCAATAAAATAATATAAGATGCAATTACCATTCCTGTGAACAATATTGATACGATACCAGACAGTCCAAGACCTTCAGCAAGCATGTACCTGAGAAATAAAATAATTTGCAACAGCATAAGGAAATTTATAGAAATTTTACAATAAAGTTATGTAGAAATGGTCCAAGGAGTTTTCTTACGAGAAATACGGGAAAAGAACAAAAAGACAGCTCTCCAAGTTCTGAAGACTAAATTGAAGAACAAAAAGATCAGTAATTTCAAGATATGACCTGGTTATATTCAACCAAGAAACTAAATATAAATACTTACTTGTCAATATCCAACCCTGAATATTTGAATAGGTATTGATAGTTAAGGTTTCACTATATTTTGATTTTCAAATCTCCAAAGAATTGCTAAGATCCATATATATGTATATGTTTAGCACAATGGTTAATTTAAAAGGATATTAATGCAGATACAAAACCAACTCCAACACCTGCAGAGCCACCAAAAAAATGCCAAATCAGGAATATTGAATACCAAAAGGACACACATTTTCTTCTCTTCAATGTCAAATAATCAAATATAATAATAATAATAATAAATTATAATTACGTAAATTTCAAAATATAATACTAAATAAACTACAGGCGTTTTAATAATTTAAAAGGGGACGGTATTACTCATAGACATTCCGATGTCCTCAAAACGAGTTCTAACAATACTCATTGGTACAAGTTTATTTGTCATCCCTACCTTTCACTCTAATTCTCTTTCTTCTTTCCTTATTCAATCCCTCTCTTTCAATCACCTCATCAAACAAAGTGTAAGAGATTATTTAACAACCATTGAGTTACTAACAACAGCCATTTTAAAATAAAATAGAAAAATTCATATTAGCAAGTACAATGAATCATTTGTTCTAGAATAACTAATAGGGACTTGAGTTTTACGGGGTGCTCCCACATCGAGTAGGGATGAAATGTTCAATAGAGTATTAAAGTATTTGGTTCTCATCTCTTGATGGTTAGCTTTTAAGGGTGGGTTCTCCAAGTGATTGGTTACTTACCTCTTGAAAAAGAGTGGTTAAGAGATTCCTTGAAATGCTCTTATCCCCTCTAAATAGCTAGATTTTGAAGGTGGGTTCTTTAAATGTTTGGATACTTATCAATGACCAAGCACCCAGAGTGGCCCAAAGCCACCAACCAATATCGTTCAACAAATAAGTTGGCACAATCTTTTCCTGCATCACATGTACAATTGCTCAATCCCCAAAATGATCACATAACTGTAGTAGGAAACAAGGAGTATGAACATACAAATCAATCCTTATCATGACGATTCGCATGATCATGACCATTGTGATAAATGTGGTATATATAGGGGAGGATAAACCCTAACCAAGTACGCGTCATTCTTTACTTTCTCACCTTTTGACCTCACTAACTCAGGTATCTTAATTCTTACAGGTGACAACCCTCCTTAGTTGACTCTTGGAGAAATGTAGAAGGACAAGGATAACAACAAAAGTCACCACAACAAAGGATTCAACCATCTCGGTCTTGTGAAGAAGACAATCTATTCTACATTAACCGGTCAATATGATCTCCAAGAACAGGAATAATAGTTTCTCATGTCTATCACAAAACGGACATTGCATCCTCCGCCAATTGTTAACACTTTCTATTATTATTCATCACTAAAGTATTACAACAATCTTCCACAAGTAGATCCAAATTTGTTAGTATCATTATAACAAGTTCAAATCTGAATGTTTCATTTGAACAACTGGAATATCAATCTGCATCTAATTTCTATCATAAAAGTGGTATTCATCTAATTTTTCAATAGGAATTGTTGGAAGTCGACTAGAGATAAGGCAATTTCATACAATATACAATATAAGTGGGGTGCAAATCTCACCTTACAAGCTGGTTTGTGAGGTTGAGTTGGCTTAAACTCCGCTTCTAATATGCTATCAGAGACAAGTTAGAGTCTATCCTAATGAGATTTCTTGGACATTCTGCTCCACCCGCTATCGGGCCGCTAACGGACCACCCATTTCTAGATCCACACACGAGATATATATATGCCTCCTCGACGTGAGGGGGGGGGGGGGATTTGGAAAATTTGGAGGTCCCCCATAAACAAAAGAAAAACCCCCCAACGAGATTATAAAACATTAAATGGGGG
>Ga0099822_1004108_pt1 | contig 18867 bp, 11 predicted proteins | sample CowpeawhiteBW_FD_76839 | JGI IMG/M metagenome (GOLD analysis project Ga0099822, IMG submission 76839) | Root nodule microbial communities of legume samples collected from California USA - Cow pea white BW | ecosystem: Host-associated > Plants > Roots > Nodule | place: USA: California | collected...
TGAGAATTTGGAGGATAACAATAACTGCTGCGATTGGAGCAATAGGTTTAAGGAAAATTTGTCTTGGCAGGCTCACCGTGGCCCTGTTCTTTCCCTCACCTTCACCTCTTATGGTAATCCTTCGTTCTTCACTCTTAATTTTACTATTTTACTGTTCAACCTCTTTAGTTGGATTAGGATAATCTTTAGTTGATATCCTGTACCCCTAGATTATTATTATTTTTTTTAATTTACAATCTAATGCTTTAAAATAGAATTTTAAATATATATATATATATATATATATATACGTAGTCCCTCAAATTTAGGAAAATGAATGAAATGGAAATAATCATATATTACAGGTATTTTATGATAAGAACTGCTAGTATTTTGTTTGTATTACAAAGTGAAATCTTTAATTATATTCAGTATAGAGATTTCTTTGATGAAATTATAAGACTAAAAAAACCAATTTTAGGCCTGGTACAAAAACAATCCTAGGCCCTATTTGAAGAATTATAACATAACTCTTAAAAGTGATTTTAAAGTATTGAAATTAAAAATAATAGTTTAAATTTAAAGTCAAGAGTTTGACGGACGTGTATTTTCAGTTAGCCAGCGATGAAGTTAGAAATCTTCTTTACATCATTTTTAAACTATTGTAAAATTAATCATGTGTAGCAAATTATGACTGAACGGCAATGTAGATGCGTAGAAGACTTTTATAGTGTTAGTGTATGGTATGTTTGCTCTAAAGTTAAAGTTGTTTAGTAACTCTTTCACTTTGTATATTTGTTTACCTCTGAAAGCTGATAATGTTGTATTTTTCATTTTGTCCTTATTTTCAGTTAGTTTTAAAATCTTTACAAACTTGTCATCAATGAAAAAGAAATAATAACAGAGGTCATCTTAAGAAGTGAAAAACAAGTTTAACATAAATTGATATTCATTTCATCGCTTAATCTGTCTGTTATTCTCTTAAATGGGCAGTTAAAAGGAAATAGAGGAAGTGGTTTTTAATCTTAAAATTTCCTGGGTAGTGTATTTTTTGATCTTCAGATTTAAAATAAAGGAGTAAGGAGGGGAAAAGTAGAAGTCTAAAGCTTCTAAAACTAGTTTTTACTTATTTTTATTAGTTTATTTAAAGTTCATGAAGTTTTCTTTATTGAGAAAAACTACCTTTTTAAAAGTTTCTTTTAAAGTGAAAGTTATGTCCAAAATAAGTTTAATCGAATGCCACCTAGGATTTTGATTATAAGCTGTTTTTGTTTTGACTCTTGAGCATTTGGAAGAACTTTTGCTAAACTTCTTTGGTCTTGTTTTTTGGTGTAAGCACTTGAAAAAAATGGAAGGTATTTGGTGGAAGTTTACAAAATATCTTTGTTTTAAGTTTTTTCATTTTTGCATTGAAGTTCTTCGAGTACTAATGGTATAGGCTCTAACGTTATAAGCTCTTTCTGAATAAGTGACTAATTAAATTGTTCACTCAAAAATGTACTAAAATGTTAATCCAAGATTCTAAACTCTCCGTGGAACCTGATGTTTGTTGATTGATTCACGTGCTTGTTGTGAATGTTATACATTATTCTCTCTCCTTTTTTTTTCTTCATTTTGTTATTCCAGGGGATCTGTGGTCGGGTTCAGAAGGAGGAGGTATAAAAATATGGCCTTGGGAGGCTGTTGAAAAATCTATTCATCTAACAAAGGAGGAAAGGCACAGCGCTGTTATATTTGTAGAGAGGTCCTATATTGACTTAAGGAGCCAACTATCTACAAATGGCTTCAGTAACATGCTGACTTCAGATGTAAAGTACTTAGTATCTGATAATTCGAGAGCAAAGGTGTGGAGTGCTGGTTATTTTTCATTTGCTTTGTGGTGAGATTTTCTCCTAAGCTCTCAAGGTGTTTGCTTGTATTGAACATTAAAATGGGTAAATTATTTTTTGTTTAAGCATTCACCTGTATTTGATTATTTTAAGATTTTTTCCTTTCTCGTGCTCACAACTTCATTAAAAAGATAGTAAATATAGTTTTTTAGTGTATTATTATTATATTCACGAAGAGATCTCGGCCTTTTTAATTTGTGGACAGATATTCCTTTAAACTTGTAAGTTGTATGAACTGGCTTCAATTGCTAATAACAATTCATTGGTTCTATGACATAAATCCTTATAAAATAAGCATATCTAACAACTCTAGTCAGGTTATATATTTGCAAGTTTATGGTAAGTCATCCTGAATCCTGTATATCCTGTTTTGTTCTGACTTCTCTCTTGACAGTAATCTTTGTGATGGGATGTCTAAAGAAATCATAACTAGACTAAGACTACATGCTTGGTTCTGTGCATGCTAACATAACATGTATCATTAGAAGCAACTTTTAGTTGCTTTTACATTAAAGTTAATGTGAATTGTAGAGGAAGTGGGATCTGTGATGTTACCGAAGTTGCACTTCATTGTCACATGAACTTTCCCTTTTCATTTTGCATTAGCCGTGCTTCTCTTTCTCTACATATTAATCTTTCGATTTAATCTAAGCTACTTCTTGTTAATTTATAGGGATGCTCGCACAAGGGAGCTACTGAAAGTTTTCAATTCAGATGGACAAATTGAAAATCGGTTGGATTTGTCCTCGATTCAAGATTTTTCAGTGGAGCTTGTTTCAAGGAAAGACAAAACACAAAGTTCCATGGGGTTCTTTCAGCGTTCACGTAATGCCATAATGGGGGCAGCTGATGCTGTTCGTCGAGTTGCAGCAAAGGGAGGCTTTGGGGATGATAATAGAAGAACTGAAGCATTAGTGATGACAATAGATGGAATGATTTGGACAGGGTGTACAAGTGGCTTACTGGTGCAATGGGATGGAAATGGCAATCGCATTCAAGATTTTCTTTACCATTCATCTGCCGTTCAGTGTTTTTCTACCTTTGGCATGCAAATTTGGGTAGGTTATGTGTCTGGAACTATCCAGGTATTGGACCTCAAGGGTAATCTGATTGGGGGATGGGTGGCTCATGGCAGTCCAATTGTAAAAATGACAGTTGGTGCTGGTTATATATTTGCATTGGCTAACCATGGTGGTGTACGAGGATGGAACATCACCTCCCCTGGGCCTGTTGATAGTATATTGCGTTCAGAATTAGGTGGCAAAGAATTTTTATACACTAAAATAGAAAATATAAAAATACTGAGTGGCACTTGGAATGTTGGACAAGGAAAAGCATCTCAAGATTCCCTTTCTTCATGGCTGGGTTCTGTGGCCTCAGATGTTAGTCTTGTTGTTGTTGGGTTGCAAGAGGTTGAAATGGGTGCTGGATTTCTTGCAATGTCTGCTGCTAAAGAAACTGTAAGTCATCATTTTCTCTAATATTACTAGAAAATCAGTACTATAAAATATTACTATTAGAAAAATAGTAGTGTAAGCAAAGTAGTTGCTGTGTGATTTATGTTTAGTTGTTTTTTCTTTTTCTTTAGGCTTGACTTCTATACATTTGAATTTGCAAAAAACTTGTGGATATTAGGTTGGCATTTAGAGCCGATAACTTACATGCACGTATCTTGTTACTGCTTTGACTAATTGACATGAATGGAGTGCGATAGGTACAGCCGTAGAACAATAGAGAAAACAAGGGAATAAAAGTATATTGTATATTTCCAAATTCAACAATGAAGACAGACCCAAAACCAGAGAGCAATCTCTCTGTTCCCAAAAGTCCCTAAGCCCAAAAAATCCCCCCCTCTGAAATTCCCCCCTCCTCCAACTGTATTCCCTCTCTCCTCTAATGACGGTATCCACACTCTTTCACACCTGCCACGGCTGCCCTTTTTTTTTTATTACCGAATCATGGATGTGTGCTATGGGTCCCTAAATGATGAGTTTCCACTTCTTTCTCATAAACCTGGTGGATTTCCTATTTTGCCCTTCTACTCTTTTTCCTTCATTTGTATCAGAGTGTAATGCAATGAATTGCTGTGGAAACTATTGGATTTAAGAAAGTGAAATGACTGTAATTTAATGAGTTACAAGTTTGAAATACCCGTTGATATTTCCTTTTTAACTTTTTTGTATGGTTAGGAAGAAAATGGTGATCTGTGTCATGCCTTCAATTGGTTTAATGACTGTAATACCATTGTTCTGTAAAAAAAATTCTTTAAAGCTTTATAGTTTATAAAATTGTAGTTACTGCCATAATCGCAGTTCGAGAAAGACTGACCTTTATTTCATTACCTTTTCTTTAAACATTTTATGCCAATTGGCTTACCTTCGTCATACAATCTTCATATTTTCAAGTTTGAGCACATCAATGAGTCCTACATGTCCTTTGAGACAACTCAAGTACTAGATGAGCATGTTCATTAGAAAAACTGGCCAATAGAAATAGAGCAGTGGGACGAAGGAATTGGGTTGAAAAAGAGTTGTAGTTACTGCCATAATTGCAGTTTGAGAAAGACTTTCATTTCCTTACCTTTTCTTTAAACATTTTATGTCATACAATCTTCATATTTTCAATTTTGAGGACATCGATAAGTCCAACATGTCCTTTGAGACAACTCAAGTACAAGATCAACATGTTCATTATAAAACCTGGCCAAAATCTGGCAACAGAAACAGAGTAATGGGAGGGAGGGAGGCGTGTGTAAAAAAAAAACAAGTTTGTCTGAGTTGCAATGGCAGGTTATTGTGTAGCAGGAGTAATATATGCAGTGATTTAGAAAGGAGGAAGGCAGAAAGCAACTCCCAGGGCGTGGCATTATATAGTAATTTGGAAATTATGATTTTTCTGGTGCTTTAGAAATTAAGATTTTTTTTTTTTTAATTCTTATTCTAGGGGGGAATTAATAGTCTATACTTATTTATGTAGACTGCTGAATCAACACTTGGTCAGAGTGAGCTAGCCAACTGCCACTCTGTTATGACAGTTGAAGTTAGTCGAGAGCTTAGATATAGCTTTAAGCCCAATCTGTTCTTCCATGTAAATAACTGAGCTCAATAGCTCTCTATGTGTAAATCAATTCATTTTTAGAGTTTAATAAAATTAAACATCCCTTTTTTTCTCAGCCCCTCTGAATTCTTTAAAATAAGGATGAAGTGCTTGTGGGCCATTTATCTTCTGGTAAAAATTTCATGAAACTATGCAATGATATCACTGCAGCCGAAACCTCCTTGGCCATGAACATCATCCATTGCTGCAAATGATTCTTCCCAATTATTAATCCTGTATCCATTCATCCAATTGTCATTCTGTGCTACTTCAGTCTATAATCCGTCCAGTTGATCTTGAGTCCTTGATATTGCATATGTCAATAAGAAGTAGCGAGGGATTTCTTGGATTGATCTATTGTAATATAGCGACACATCAAAATGATTAAGAATGTCTCGTGTTGAGTCTTTGTTCCTATTAGCACATGGACTACTGAAAATCATTATAGACACTGTTGTTCAATGGATATTTTCTGGATGCTTGGATTATTCATGTGTCATTGTCAACATTCTGTTGTGACAATTGTCATGTATTTACACACACTTAAATATATTGTACAATTAATGGTTTTGCCTACTTTTTCTTCCTCATAACCCTCCTCTGCCCTCAATCTTTCACAAACATATAGGTAGGATTGGAGGGAAGTTCTGTTGGGCAGTGGTGGCTGGACATGATAGACAAAACATTAGATGAAGGTTCAACATTTGAACGTATTGGATCCAGACAACTTGCAGGCTTGGTCATTGCTGTGTGGTGAGTATCTTTGAGTAGGAATACATGTGAGCTGTTGAAGCTTTAATATGTCAGAGATAATGATTATTTGTTTTGTTAGTCAATAGGATATGCGTTAAATTTTAGCAATTTGAATTTGTAATGGTCTGTTAAATGGCTTGTTATGTCAGATTATTGTGGGTTTTCCTTCCTACTTGTTATGAATGCTATTCATGATTGAAAGATATAGATATCTGTCACTTAAGGTTGGGTTCCTAATTGTATCGTGAACGGAAATATCAATTATTTTCTTCAATTTGAATTCATGAGAAGCCATTGTTATATAAATTCTTCCTTGCTGCTTTCTTCACCAATGGTATTGAAATTTTCTTCCTCAGGGTTAAAACCAGCATTAGATTTCATGTTGGGGATGTTGAAGTGGCAGCAGTTCCATGTGGATTCGGACGTGCTATTGGCAATAAGGTGGGCCTGTACCATCTACTCTGCTGTTTTTCTTTGCATATTATTTTTTTTACTAATAAAGGGTGTATTAAGATGGGGCTGTTGGTCATGATCATAGATCTCATAATTGTCAGCTTTTGTTTCATTCAACAGACTAACATTGATAATTAAATGTCTGGCTATTGCCTATATCACTAGATTGATTACTAGATTTTATGGTATGTTGCAATTCCAAGTAAAAGCAGAGAGAAGCCAAGTTTCCGTTCTACAAGTACTGCAATGCAAGCCAATGACATAATTTTCTTGTGTGGTCTGCAAGTAACATATCATATATCCATTAAAACTTTATCGCTAGTTGTGTCTACTAAAGCAATAACCAGTAAAGTGTAGTTGGTGTCTTTGGCTTGAATTTAGTCATTTAATTCAATACACGTACAGACATATAAAGCAAATAGATCTGCAAGTCTTAATGGTTTTATCATGGTTGTGACCCCCAACAATGCCACACCATGGCTGTGCAATTCGCAAGACTATCACACTGTATGATATGTGTTGTGTGCAAAGATATATTTTTGTTTCTGTTCATGTTATTCTAACCATTGACATAGGAGATATTTTTTCCAGGGAGCTGTTGGTTTGAGGATCAGAGTGTATGATCGGATAATGTGCTTTGTTAATTGTCACTTCGCAGCACATTTAGATGCAGTTGGTCGTCGTAATGCAGATTTTGATCATGTATACCGAACAATGTCCTTCAGTCGACCAACAAACGTCTTAAATAATACAGCTGGTACTATTCTGTGCCTATTCCTTATTTTCGCACTTGCCTTGTCCATGTATTTATTTTGGCCTGTTTATAGATCTGGCTTGCCATTGGTCCTTTCTGTTGCAGCTGGCACGTCATCTTCTGTTCCAATGTTTCGCGGTGCAAATGTATGTACATGCTGTCCACTTTATTCATCTAAGTAATGCTTTATGATGCACTCAGATAGTTGGATGAGGTATTGATTCTTGAGATTGGTTTCCAGTCCACAGAAGGGATGCCCGAGTTATCTGAGGCAGACATGGTTGTATTTCTTGGAGATTTTAATTATAGACTTGATGACATTTCATATGATGAAGCGAGAGATTTTGTTTCTCAAAGATGTTTTGACTGGCTTAGAGAAAGGGATCAACTTCGAGCTGAAATGGAAGCTGGGAATGTCTTCCAAGGAATGCGTGAAGCAATTATAACATTTCCTCCTACATACAAGTTTGAACGGCACCAAGCTGGCTTGGCAGGTTGGTCGCCTGCCCAAAAAAAAAAAACACACACACACACAATGGTAAAAAGTGAGATGGAAGATGTGGGTTGGGCCACTACACCTCTAATCATTTATGCAAAATGCAAATCATGCAGTTCCAAGTACGAATTTTATTTGTAGACCCATAACATGCTTAGGATATAGTACATGTTTGAGGGGAAAGGAAAAAAGTAATCCAGATTTATACGAAGTCAAGATTCCAATCACACCTCATAAGTAGTGATTTCCATAACCTCTCTGCACAGGATGACTTTGTATGAATTGTAAAAATTGTAGAACAGATAGGGCAGAGGAAAAGAGGGATACAGAGGCTCTGAATAATAGATTTGAATTTTTCTTCTTTTTTTAACTTCTAGAGGCTTGCTCACTATAGTATTAGTGTAATGCGAGTGAGGTAGGTAGGAGAAGTTCACACAGTTGACTGGATAAACTAAGTGACAATCTCCCTTTGAATATATTTTATTAGGTTAAGGGTGCAGTACAGTGAAATATAGAGTACGTCAGGATTCTCAACAACCTAATGCTAATAGTTGACACAATCAGGAACTCTTAAGAATTAGATATCGTAAAGTGAATAACCTCAAACTACAACTTTTGCTGCTTTTATTTACTATAACTGTCATCAGTATTGCTTAGAATTTTTTTGAGGGTATGACTTCAGACTATATGACCTATTTTCTTGAAGGGTATGATTCTGGTGAAAAGAAACGAATCCCTGCCTGGTGTGACAGAATTTTGTATCGTGACAGCTGCACATCTTTGGTGGCTGAATGCAGTTTAGAGTGCCCCGTTGTCACTTCAGTATTACAGTGAGTGCTCTGGCTAATACTTTTTTCTTTTTTTCCATTTGGGTATATAGATTAGAACACCAGGCCAGAAGGACTATGCAGTCTCTAATCCTATATAAAATAGGGGACTTTTTATTATGAGACATGCGGGGAGTCAATATTGAATTATAGATTTGTGAAAGGAAAATGCTAGATAGCTAAAAGTAATTTTGCTTGAGTGAGTTGGCATCATTTATTGACTTAAATGACTACCACCCATTATTTTGGTTGTACTTCACTGTATTTTTCTTGTGACTAAAGCATATTTATGCTATATTCTTTTATAATTAAATCTCTAATCCATACTCCAAACAGGTTGTAATTTACCCCTATGTTTAAGGGAAAGTGCAATGTATAGAATGTAAATATTCTAACCACATCTTGTAATAGAATAAAATCTCTATTTTTATAAAACTGAGAGACAGCACAACAGCAAAGTGGTTATTTCGGTGGAGTTTAGTCCCACATCAACGAAGTTTGCTTTACAAGCTTCATGATTTTATCATATAAATTGTATTTCTCACTCTAAGAAGTCAGAAAAACAATATCAATCAGTATTTTTCAGATTTACATTTTCTTTGTTTTTATCTGTAGTCTTTTATTACGGCAGGTAATTAGGATATTGGTTGATTCTTGAAATCATTGATATGTGCACATAATCCATCCTCTACATAGTAAACACATGGATTCAAATCTGTCTCTGATTTCCACCTTCCTCAAAATTGTACTACAGAGACTAAATTGAAATATTTTCACATTTGGGACCCAATTGAAATATAGGGCCAAAATATATTTTAACCTTTTCTGATTGTATAGTATCTCTGTCTAAAATAAATTTAAAAAGCTTTAACGGAAATACTGTCTTTTGCTTCCAATTTTTCTTTTTTAATCAATGCCATCTCACCTTCACTAGGTATGAAGCTTGCATGGATGTCACCGATAGTGACCACAAGCCTGTCCGCTGCATATTTTCTACTGATATTGCTCGAGTGGATGAATCCATCCGCAGACAGGAGTTTGGAGAGATTCTTCAATCAAATGAGAAAATTAAATTTCTTCTTAAAGAATTATGCAAGATTCCTGAAACTATCATTAGTACAAACAACATAATTCTTCAAAACCAGGACACATTAATTTTACGAATTACAAATAAATGTGGAGAAGGCAATGCTTTGTTTGAAATAATTTGTGAAGGTCAGTCTACTGTTACAGAAGATCAGAAGGCTACTGACCATCAGTTGAGGGGTTCATTTGGTTTCCCAAGGTGGCTTGAGGTGATATTCTTTATTTATTTTTTGTTGTACAGTATTTATGGTTATAGAAAGAACTTGAAACTACAGACATTTGAAAGGAGGAAACTAGAAAATAATATTTACTTCTAGTTTGATGATGAAAAAATGGATGAAAGTTCTCTTTTATATATTTTATTGCTTCTATAAAGATTAAATAGGAACTAATGACAATAATTATACTCTATAACATTCTCCCTCAATCAAGTTGGTATATGAATATCAATCATTCCTTATAGTAAGATCTTGAAACTGCTTTGTAGGAAGTGGTTTGGTTGATACAGTAGCCATCTAGAGTTGTAAAGGGATGTCCATTGTATCTATAAAGCCATTGTCTTATTTTTCTTTAATGAATTGGCAGAAGTGTCAATCTTTTTCTTTATATGCTCTGTCCTTTCATGTTGAACTGGTATGGGACCATATATCACAAAATAGTCTCTACACTTGCTCTTGCAACTAGATTTTGCTTTTTACTCCTACAAGTCATTAAATTTCCACTTAAAAGCATGAAATATCCTAGGATCTCCTCTCAGCAATTGAACCTGCATGTAGCATATGTATATATTCCCATCCTTATTCTTAGTAAGCCTAATTCATCCACACAACTAGTTTGTAAGGTGACTTTACATCCACTTATATATTATTATTTGACCATATTTCCAATTGATGAGGAGTTTCCAACATATTTCCTCACGTCTTAAGTGTAACACTAGATATTTGTAAATAGTTTAATAGTGATGACATGATAGATCCAACAAACATTGCTATAGGTTAAATACTAATACCATCTTAGTAATGCTTTTCGAAAGTTGATTTCATTTTTTTTTCTAGAAATGCTTTGCTATCACTGTGGTTTATAGGATTCACCACAGCTGAGCTGTTGCAGCTGCATCCTGTGATGTGGTCTGCAATTTAAATTCTTTAGAGAGAACCAAAATCACCCCTTGGAAAAAAAAATGTTTACTCCTGGGACCAAATTCTGTATGTGGATCAACACTATACATTTCTTCTTGCTTCAGGTAGGACATCTCTCGTTTGCAATGCCCCATAATATAATTACTTAAACATTTGATGATTCAGGTGATTCCTGCAACTGGCATAATAAAACCAGATCACATTGTTGAAGTATCAGTGCACCATGAGGAATTTCAGACTCTGGAGGAGTTTGTTGATGGTGTTGTACAAAATTCTTGGTGTGAAGACTCCAGAGACAAAGAAGCTATTTTGGTTGTTAAGGTGTATGGCAATTACACTATCCAGCCAAGAAAACACCGAGTCCGTGTTCACCACTGTTATTCATCCAAGAAAAAACCTATGATTGGCTCTCAACCAGACGGCTCCAGGAATATCCAAGGAACTGTATTGCGCCGATCTGATTTCCAACCATTCAGCAATTCCTATGATGTGGTTGACCAGCTACAGAAATTGCATGGCCCTTAAAGCAGCAGTTAATGTGAGTATTTTAGTTTTTTGCATGTCATGTACTATGGTAGGCAGCTTTTGTGGTCCGACTTCTATTCATGGAGCTGATTGAACTGTACAGAAAGCAAATGCAAGCAAAAGTAGCAAAACAGCTTTTACTATATCCATTATTTAATTTATTTGGAAACGAGTCCAATTTATTGTGTAAATGATTATGTGCCATATCAACCAACAAAAGCTGCACAGTTGATAGGGAAAATGCAGTGACCTGTTGATATTGAGTGTGTCGTTTGGATGATGATTTCTCCCACCAACAAATACTTTTTACTTCTATTATCTCACTATTTTCCTGGAATTTTGTATAATGGAAGTCCATTTTGTTAATTGACTTCCTGTTGTATTTTACCTCAGTCTCTCTTCTTCCTTCTTTTTTTTTGCTTAATACTACATGTTCAAGCAGGGTTTTTGTTGAAGTTTTCTCTGAATTTTATATTTTGCAATATATTACAAGTTAAAATCTAAACCGTCAAATGAAATAGTTGAGCTACAAATGTAAGCGAAATAGCCCTCAAATATATATTTAAAATAAATACTTCCGAAGTTGAGCACTGAAATAGTAGAGAATTTAACGTTGTTTTACAAGCATGCGTAAAATAAAAGGAAATTTGGACACTTTAATGCTACTTGTTATCATTTCTTTTTCTCATTTATGTAATTCTTGCAGTGCAAAGAGAATTTCTACTCCAAAATCTCCCGGTAAACATTTAAAGATAAATCTTGAATATCTGAGTTACATTTTCAGGATTGGTTGAATAATTATAATAAAAACTCAGTTTTGGAGCCGACATATTATGAGAACCTAAGATCAACAACAACCTTTTGCTGCCTCAGCATCTGCCGCTGCTGCTGCTGCTCCTTCTTCTTTTTCGCCTTCTCCTTGTAGAACAACAGTCTTTCCATTTTCAATATGGGAAACAGATTTGTTGAGCTCTTGAGACATCATAACCTTGCGACTTAAGATGTTGTAGATCTCCTTTACAACGGTTTCAAAAGCAGCTGCTACATTTGATGAATCCAGAGCTGATGTCTCCATGAAGAACAAACCCTGTGCCTCAGCCAAGGCCTTCCCTTCAGCTGTAGCCACTTCCCTTGCATCTTTAAGATCTGACTTGTTCCCAACAAGTATTGTCTGAACGTTCATGTCTGAGTGAGCTGTTAAATAATAAAAAAACACTCCATTTAGTCCTTGTTTTATCACATGTACAATCAAAATATTTAACCACAATATGTTTTTGTAGCAAGAATACAAATAAAAACCAAGTGGCCTATCAATATACTTACGACTAAACTTATCCGTAAACACCTATTTCTATTTCACTTGGCTTTTTCTTTCCATTTATGTACAAGTTAATGTTTATGTTAAGGAACTTATTGTCATTCTCATTCCTAAGTACTTTTGGAGAAGCTTTTTCCAAACATACCTAAATCAAAAATGACCTTTTTTACTAATTAATATTAAACCATATTTATTACAAGGTGCAGATTTATGTAAGTATCCTATATGTACTTTAATATAAAAAAAATAAAAAATCAAGACTACATAAATACAAAGATTCAAAAGCAGAAAAGAGAAAAACTAAAACAATTAACTCAGAATTTAGCATCCACATGATACATCGAACAAGATAATGTTTTGTCAACTAATGAAACGTAATCACGTTTAAGAAAGAATAAAGACTATAATGGCAGGATCATATTAAGTACCGTTAAGCCATAACCCACTAGGGTTAAGCCTAGTGGGACAAGAGTACATGTAAGTGGTAGATTCTAACCTCAGCACAACAAAGAAAAATAGTCATTAGGAGTGGTCTTTGAGATAGCTTTGATTATTTTAATAGTCGATTATATCAGAATCCATTTTTTTATAAGATTACCGAAAAATGGTTTTAAAATAGTTAATTTCTTTGCCACCAATAAAATATAAACTTTTACAGCAGAAAAGGGAAAAAAGTTTGAAAAATCATAAACCACCAATTTTCATATTCATAAAGACAACTTATTTTTCAGAATTTTAAAAATTTCAGCTATTGTCCCAGACATACAACTGAAATTATAAACATTTTATCCCAAAACAAACTGAAGTCAGTAAAATAATCTTAACCAAATACATTTAACAATAACATAACGTTTTCACATACTTTATCAGTGCCAAATTGAAGGACAAGTTAACAATTTCCTAAATTTGAAACCACACAAAGAAAATAAGCATGAGAAAAACTTCATGGAAAAAAGGGATCAGACAATTGTAATTCTTACTGTGGAGTTCATTAAGCCATCGGCCTATGCTATCAAATGTTTGGCGCCGGCTGATGTCATACACCAGAAGAGCTCCAACTGCACCCCTATAATATGCAGATGTAACAGCTCTGAACCTCTCCTGCCCAGCAGTGTCCCATATCTGTGCTTTAACTTCCTTTCCATTAATATCCAACTTTTGAGTTTGAAACTCTACTCCTATAGTTGACTTCGAATTAGGATAAAACTCATCCCTGGCAAATCGTGCAAGTAAATTTGATTTCCCGACAGCTGAATCACCAATTAAAACAATCTTGAAAAGGTAGTCCTCAGTCTTCTCTTCTTCACTAGGTAAAGCCATCTGTCAGACCTAAGGATTGCCAGTGTGTATAAACAAATCAACAATATATAATCATCACGGAATCTGGCCCATTCCAGTACTAGAATGCCACCTTCACCTAAGACGAGAACAAGGATCAGAAACAAAAGAGCAACTGCTAACAAAGAATTACGGAAAGACAGGAAGGGAATATCAGTGACACACATCGCAATTCCACAAGAATAAATTGGAGATTTACCTTATCAAGTGACTCTTTACAGTTTCTAGCAAATACAACTGTGTCCACCATCGGCATCAAGGCCCTCCAATTTAAACTACCAAAACTTTCTTGAGTACCTGAAAGCATCATTTGCAATACGCACTACTGTCAATGAAGTGTTATATTAATTTTAAGACTTCTTTTGAAAGTTAGAGAGCATTTCCCAAAGGTAAATTATATTGGGTTCTTTTTCCGCAACTGTTTCTTGAGAAAAACAAAAATCCCACAAGTGGGAATCAAAACGAAATGAAAACCTTGTCCAAAGATACTTGAAAATTGAGTCCATACATGGAAATAATTGCCCATTAAACTACAGATCAGGTTATACAACCAACAAGCAGGCAATTGATTGGCAGGTTTAAAATATCAAAACTCATCACTGAGTGCTAAATAGTATATCACATATAACAATTCAACCTGTACCACATCAACATAGGTAAAATTTCTTGTTGAAAGAAATTTATCAGAAAGAAGCATAAAAAACTTCAAATTTTATTTATTAACTAATAAGAGTGCAGCTTTTCAGATTATTTTACAAAAAAAAATAGTTCCTCAGGTATTTTTAAAAATTAGTGACTAAATAAATCTATTTTCAGCTTTTCTTAGAAGCTGATAAGATGTTACAATCTGTGATCAACCAAACTTCAATGCTAAAGTCATACTTTTCGTAAAGTTTATCAGTAGAGGCTAAGTGCTGTAGAACCAATTGTTAACTGTCAAGCATCCAGAGGTCGCATTATGCTTAGATCAGTATGTTAGTAATATGATTTCCTGTGTTTGAACAGCACATCAATTTCCTAGCAAGAAACTTCAGAGCAACAACTTTTTTAACCATGTTGATTAGCTTGGAGGAAAAAAAACATTACGAAAACATTTCAGGAAATTCATGAGAACTTTTTATTCTTGACGATTATTGGGTTCTCTCTAACAAAAAATAAATGTCAGGGGGTCCCCCATAACTATTCCTTATTATGCAAGGTCCTTTATTAACTAAATCTAAGTGACTGGATCATAAAACTAGAGTAGCCTTTCAAAATAATCATAACCAATTGTCCGGAGAAAAAGTAGAGAGCAAGAAAGGGAGCAGTGTTTTACAGAAATATCCAAAAATCTGATAATCTTTTAAAAATTAATTACTTTTATAACTGTAAAATAAAATGGCTTCTCAATTTAACATCTCTTAAAAATTCAATTTTACACACATACTTTAGAATAACTTTTTTTAAGGTCATCGGATCCTAAGTCTAAAAGAACCATGTTAAGGAGGAAAGGGGCATCTTTCCTTTAGGCATTATATCTTCTTACTTGGCTCATAGATAAGGCCAAAAAATATTATAACATGACTTGGCATAGCACCCACGGGTTTCTAGTATGCCTTACGCAGTAGGGGTTAGCATACAGGAAGGAAAACTAGAGAAATATGAAAAGGAAGAGCAACAGTATTAACTCTTTAGGAAAGAAGTCGGACGGATTAAAAGATTCAGAAATTTTCCAATTGAAGTCACTGAACTACCCATAGCAATATTGTTTCACTGTTTAGCTTCTCACCTTATTAAACCCTGATAAAGGTTTCATATTATGCATATTGTTTTTGACTCATAGTATAGTTAAAAACAAAATCAGAGTCCTAAATATCTTTTTACTAGCATAACAACAATCAAGGTACAAAGTGGTCGATTTTTCAATTGATTCATGTAGGAACATCAGTACAGAGGGTAAAAATTGAGGTTGATAGTAATTTTGGCTTGCAAACAGGCACTAGACAGAGCCCAACTATGGTTGGAACTTAGATTGGCAAAATAGCAAGTATGATGGACAGGGAAGAAAAGGAATAGGATCACAGACTTTCTATGCATAATTCAACCCATCAATTTTTTGAGGGAAACTTATATGATGCCCGAAAATAAATGTTGGCAAAGGACAGCCCATGTGATAACAAGTTAAAAAAATTTCAAGGTAAAACTTCAAATTATGTGATCTATATCTTTTGGAATTGTTATTTATTTCCTTAGATATCCAGAAAGAAAATTCTACAGAAAAAAAAGTCAACAAATATAAATACCTCAACCTCCTTCTCTCCCTCTTTTCCCCTCAACTCCTTCAACTTCAGCTTACCCTTCCACTAAGTCTTTATAGTCTCAAACCCTGGTATTAAGTAAAAATAGATTAGATAATTATGAACGAAGATATAAGTTGATTTCCTTAAATGATACAAAAAATGTAGAACACTGAAACGTTAAATAAGAAATATCAGGCAGATCCATGTTTATAACCAGAAACAAGATGATTTCATGAATCAATTAAGATTGTTTTTATGGTGTTGAGTTTTCTACCTATGCAAAACATCATCTAATGGGATAGGGGATGGTAGCTGTTGTTATACTGGGGCAAATAACCAATTCATATCCTCAAATATTGTCACTTCTCAAACAATTATGTCAGCATCTAAAGGCTGGTAGTTTTATGGAGCATAAAGGATGTAACGACCTTTTACAACAGATAGCCAAATTATTATCATTGTTTTTTAGGTGGAAGGGCAAAGGATGACATGATTAGAACAACGGATAAAATATAACAGAACAAGAAAAACCATCACAAATATAGAGCCACAACATACATGAAAAGGAAAAAGTAATCAATAGTAAAATAGTATAGCCACCTTAGACAGAGAGTGAACCAAAAACCAAAGAAAGACCACAAAACGAAAAATAGATCCTGTCCATACCAGATCTAAGGACCGAGACAATTTCTTCAACGTATTTCAATCAAGCCATGTACACCAATGTAGAAGGACAAAACATACATGTATTTTCTATGTGTTGCTGGTGTTGTTCTCCAATTACAAATGCAGTTGACCTCAATAATCATCATAATAAATATTTCATTAAATATCAGTAAACATTACCGAGGTAAAACTCCAATTCTAATTGGACAACATTAAATGTCAATGTAGATTATCAAGGTAAAAACCTCAATAATCTGTAAAACAACTTTTTTTATGTTTTCTCTGTACACCACTCTTAAAATGGACCAGATCCAGTGCTGCATCTCTCTAGCAGGATTCTCTCTCCAGAAAAATCTCAATCCTCAAATCACATTTTCTCTCCTCTCTAATTACTGTTACACTAACCAGAGAATCGCTAGGACTTGGCAGAACAGAGTGGCATGAGAGGATCCAGTTTCCTCTCAAAAACAGCAACGACAAACTTTTCCAAAGAACTACCGATCTTCCCTATTTCCACGTCCATAGTAATACATACTCTAATAGCAATCACATAATAGCTTCGTAAATGAAGACAGAAAAATTCTTACAACTCATCATACAAAGACGTTAACTCTTTCAATCAGCACTATCTCTCCAAAATCTGTCTCCAAATCGCATACACACATTCCACAGACATACTAACCGACCTTTCAATTAGTAAGTGGTCCCAACAACTCCTCTTGAATCTAACTCACTCATGCTAAAACTCTAACTAATTGTATCTACTTCTTTATCACTCACTACGAACAAACTACGGGTTCAGTTGAACCACTCACCATCAACAATCTTGTTTTAAATTTAAAACAAACCCGAGCAAGTAACGGTGACATACCGTGTAACCTGCGCATCAATTCCAAACCCTGTGATCGTGCTAATTGGAAGAGAAGACAATACCATAATATATGGCTACACTCTATTAACCCAAGCACACACATATAACAGACGCTCAAACCAAAGGCACCAAAATCGAACTATTACATTACAAATGTGTTCACACCAAGTTAGGCACAAAGTTTGAAACAAACAACAATAACAATAACTGAATCCAGTTCAGACAAGTTTGCAATGTAAACTGAAATTTCACCATATACGTTAATCAATCAAAATCCGCTGTGTGAAACACGTCAGAAGGAAAAAATAGGGAAAAACGAAACGACGAGGGAAATTTGCGAAGGAGAAGAAGAAAATGTCGTTACGAAAATGCGAAAAGCGTTATTGAGGAATTGAGAGAGAGAGAGAGAGAGAGAGAGAGAGAGAGACGAAGAACAAGAGAAATGGAAGAAGGAAGAAGGAAGAAGGAGGAAGAGAAGGGATCTACCGTTGTGATGTTGGGGCTGATGGATGCGCGTGTGTTTTCAACGTTTGCGTCTGCGGGTTATTTCGGTGAAACTAAACTACTACCTTCTCTGCATCAAAATCTTTTTTTTATTCTTTTTTCTTTTTCACATCTTTTTTAAGTAAGTTACACCTATATTTGTAGAGAACAATTTTTCTGTTTATTTTGATCAAATTAGCGTAGATTAAAAATTATATTTCGTGTTATATGATTTTTTAAAATGAACTTCATTTTAATTTAAATATGTTTTATACTGTTCAATGGCTTTAAACTACTATATGCATGTGTATAACTATAATTCTATTATTATGTACCAGGCAGGCAATGCAGTTATAATAGCATCTCCATGTCCACTTTTACATCAAGTAATAAATACATAGTCTTCATAATCCAACAAAAAAAATAATTATCTTAATATTATTATTTATAAGAGGAAAAATTAACTGGTGGAAAAACATATATTCATATGGGTGGGTCTATTTTTTATGATTATTAAAAATAATGAATATAATCAACAAGATAATTATTAAAATAAAAAAGTTGTTACAAAACATAAAAGAGTTGTTGTAAAATGGAATCATTTTTATTAATTGTTATAGTGATATAATTACGGATGAAAGTATGTGATCTTATAACTGCGTCTCATAGTATACTTTTTTTAAGTAATTATAGAAATGAAAGAGTTATTTGTTTTATGAGAGTAAAATTGATTAAAAAAACATGCATAAAAACTGTTACAAAAATTAATTCACATTATTAATTACATTAGAGTCTTTATATGTAGATATAAATATTATAATATATATATATATATATATATATATATATATATATATATATATATATATATATATAAAAAAATATATATGTTTAGTATGTTTATATAGAGATGAA
>Ga0099822_1004111_pt1 | contig 18858 bp, 5 predicted proteins | sample CowpeawhiteBW_FD_76839 | JGI IMG/M metagenome (GOLD analysis project Ga0099822, IMG submission 76839) | Root nodule microbial communities of legume samples collected from California USA - Cow pea white BW | ecosystem: Host-associated > Plants > Roots > Nodule | place: USA: California | collected...
AGCCACTACATTCAAAACAAAACCAAACATATAAATCTTACATTTATATATAAACATCAATCAACACCCACTGTCTTATATATATATATATATATATATATATATATATATATATGTATATATATATACATATATATATATACATATATATATATATATATGTGTGTGTGTGTGTGTGTGTGTGTGTATTTTACCTCAATCTATACTCATCACATATCATCAATCACATATTTTTTATTTCAATTGAAATGTTAATAGTTCATAATTTATTTTTTATTGAAAATCACTTGTTTCTTCTATGTGTTTCTTCCATATACGACTAATATCTTTCCGAGAAAAACTTATATGTTTTTCATGTCTTCATATACTTATGATCTACTTAAGGTCTTCAAAGTTAGTTCATTTTCTATAGATCTATTAGTTTATTTTCCTTGATATGTGAAAATGATAGTTTGAACTAAGAAAATTCCTATTTTGAAGGTATATTATTTCATTCCATGTTGTAGTTGATGGTGACATATGTACTCTATTCACATATAAGGCATGATTTGTGGTTAATAATATTGTACCCACTCAAGTTATCATATGTTTGGAAAGTCATTAATGTATAAAATAACATGATCATAACTTAAAAAGAGTCACATGTGTACCATCAAATACATCAGCACATTTCTCCGATAACATCTCCAAATCTTCAACCAATAGGCTTAAATATGCATTAATGTTATCTATTGGTTGTCCCAAACTCGAGATCATAAAAGATAACATCACAAGGTTATGCTTCATGCAAAACCATTGATAATATTAATTTTCACCATTATATAAGTCATTTTAACTTATAAAACCAACTTTTCTTCAGTTTTTATCTTACTTTAGTCCTCATTTTTATATTTGTAAGTAGTTGGATATTGGTTATTCTCATCTAATTATATCATTAACCCTATTATTTTTTGTTTGATAATTGAACAACACGCCCTTGGCCAAGCGAAGCAAATTGGAATACAAGTAAGTGCTGGTAGAAGGTCAAATTGGAATTTTTAAATAATCACCTACATTGTGTACCACTTGAATCCAGCCCAATGCTATAAAGCCAAAGAGGAAAATTCACCATTAGGACTAAGCACCACTAATCTAGACTTAGATAAAGACCTCATTTCTTGCCTTTGAGTGCATGCGTCCAACATAGGATGACTTGCATTGAGCACTAGTTGAACAAAGAATTATGTTTGTATTGAGGCACCAAGTTTAGAGTATTTGACACTAGGCATTGCTTTTGCTTATGCGACACTTTTGGCTTACTTCTTATCACTTTTCGAAAGTAATAAGGCTTTTTATGTGGTTCTAAAGAGGTAAACAAGTTTTGGAGGTTGTGGGCAGTCAAGGTTCCTTAAAGAGCTCCATTCTCTTCCTTGGATCTTCATCTTCTTTCATTGTTCACCTTTTTCTTTCAAGCTCATGACAACGAATAACATAAAATCATTTTGTTGGAGTTAAATGTAACAAATTAAACTCTCGTGTAATTGCTATTGTTTATCTTTATATATATGTTTCCATTCAATGTTAATATTTTGTTTCTATGCTTAATCCTTAAAACTTGATCATCCATAACTTGATATTTGATTTATTGGGAAGTGGGAAATATCTTTTGCAATTTAGAACCAAAGAAAAGTATATGAAGCTAAGCTTACATCTAGGAATGAAGTTTGACTCATTAGTTGTTTTAAACCCTTGTTGTGAAAACAAGTTTTTTTTATTAAGTGTTCAAGGAATTGACTTTAATAAGGAAATATAAGCTTATTTTACTAAGAAATTAGGGTTGGAGCAAACTTCTAGGTTAACTAACATTAAATGGAGAGAAGTTGAGTGATTATATGAAGTTTAACCTAAATAATAACTTATCATTTCTAATTTATTATGCATTCTAAGTATTCAACAAAATCCAAAAACGAGATTTATTTGTTTTTACATACTTTTAATTCCTTAAACATCAACACAATTTATTGAAATATTATTTTATCTAAATTATTTGTTGATTGCAATTATTGTCATATATTGCACAAGTTCTTTGGGAGAACAATAATTACTTTCTACTTGCTATGTGATTGGCACACTATCATTGAACAAATCGTACTAACAACCACAAAGGTAAGTTGTGAATCACTAACAATAAAGATCATGGACTATGTTTATTGCATAAGTTTTCATATGAAGTCATTCCATCTATAGTAAGTCCAAGCCTATTGTTTTTTCATTCATTGTCAAAATTTAGGAGCATGAAATCAATTGTCTTCCATTGCAAACAATCTTTTGAATACCTTAAATGACCATTACAATTATGTCATTTACATATCATCTAATCAGTTTTGTATCATTTTCATTGCTGAACAATTGTTTCAACCCCTAAACTATAGGAAGATACCATAGCACTTTTACAAGATACCTTTCCTAACATCAAATTCCAAATCACCATTGTAAAATCCCACACTATGGATGTTGATGTAATTTATCACATTTTTTCCTCTACAATGTATAATTGTTTAACATGCATGGATTCTTTTACGCTTCATACCATCAAACACACTATCTTTTTTGTCTCATAATTGTCTATCAACATGTTGCATTTAAGAAGCATACCAGTCCCAAAGATTTTATCAATCCATTAATTTCTTGTCTTCACATTCAACATTTTTAATATTGTTGACAAACACTAGAGATTAGGGATCTTACATATTGAGGTTTCTTTACATCAGTGCATAAATTATCATATATACATGAAGTTAGAAAACATAATATATATTCAACATTATGAATTATTTCTTTTAGTCGATTATTCATGTTTAAATCAACTTATTATTCTTTATTTGAGACACATGTACATTTGAAATGTCTATTAATTCATGATGTCATGCTCAATTTGTGTGACATTTTAAGAAATTATAACATGGAACATGCCCTTGTATAACCTAAATGAGTAGTCTTAACTCATTCAAACAATTAGCATGATATAATAAAATGTTCTATTATTATTAGCATTATTATTATTATTATTATTATTATTATTATTATTATTATTATTATTATTATTATTATCTAACAGGTTATTTTTGCAAATTTGAGAATTTTTTTCTTTTCTATCCTATGAGTATCAATTGCATCAATTGTGTGTATATATAATTGATCCATGAATATATATATATATATATATATATATATATATATATATATATATATATATTATAAGACATAACAAAACATATAAGAATATTTATACATTAATAAATATACTTATATACACTTGAAATATATGAAGTTACTTAATTTTGTTAGATTAGGTAAATTGAGATTTTGATACTTTATCTTATATTCTTATTTGGAGAAACTTATTTAACACTACTAGATTTTTTTTCATATTATTTGAGATTTTTTTTATAAATTTATTAAAAGAAATTGCAAGAAAAAACTTTGTTTTTGCATTTTTTTTCTAAAAATTTTAATTAACAGATAATTCCTTCGTGTATAATTATTTTTTACAAAATTATAAAATTTATAAGTATTTTCTACAATTTTTTCTCTAAAAGTGTTATATACAAAATATTTTAAAAAATAGTTAGTAACAATTTCTTATAAATTTTTTTTCATAACAAAATTGCAAGTATTTCTTAGGAAAAAAAAAATCCCAAAGCCAATTGACAAAAAAGTGAGTTTTTTTAGTGTGAATGATAAATTAATGATACATTACTTTAATTTTTAAAAGTGCATATCTTCTATCCTTGTCTATTTCATTTCATTTTATTTTTGCTATTTATTTTTCTTAACTTAATAGATTCCTTCAATATTCTTGGTTGATTTGTTCAGTTCAAATCTTTCTTAAAAATTAATAGATCTTTCGAATCTTAAAGAAAAACTCATTAAATTATCTTATACTAAAACAAATATTTAATTTAAATTGAAAAACACAAATATTAAAACTTCCCAACCATTTAAAATGGTACTATTACATTAATCCAATCTAATCCATCCCATGGTTTCATAAAAGTTATAATATAAGAATTAAAATAAACTTTTGATTGCAGACTAAACTAATCAGACCGTCACTTAAGGATATCATAAAGCACTTAACAATTGACACTGTTATTTTCCCATTAACTACTATTAAAGACTAATTGGCTTTCCAAAATCTAATTTGATATTTTATTTTTCTCAAAACAAAAATTAATAGAAATCAAAATAGAAAAGCAAAACATAAAAAAATTATCATAATGTCGTAAAATGTCAGATAAGAAACAGCAAAATAAGAAGCTGTTCTTATTTTAAAGTGATGGCAGACTATGTTAGAAGAATAGCAGGCATGCAGTGATGATGGTGCCCAGCTAACACTTGACAGATACATCAAGTTTGTTTGGATTCTCCATAAAACATTTTAAAAAATATTTTTTCATGATAGTTTAAATTATTTTATCTACAAATTAATACATAAAAATAGAGAAATTATGTGATTGTTTATACAAATTAACATATATATATATATATATATATATATATATATATATAAATTGTTTCAAGAAAATTCTCCATAAACATTTCTAGAAAAAAAAATAAAAGCTATAAAGTAAAAAATAAAATTGCCTTTTTTATAACTAAAACGAGTTTTTTCAAGTTAAAAATTAGAGTTTTAGAGAAATTAAGAGGGCTTAATTATGGAATTTTAATTTTTTTAAAAATAAAAATAAAAATTTATTATTTTAGTTATTTGAAATAATTTTTTATTTTTTAAAATTTTTTCATCTCACATTACTAAAATTTTTCATATTACATGAGATTTTTCTTATAAATTTATTAAAAAAATTTGTAAGAAAATATCTTTTCCTGCTATTCTTTCTAAGAATCTTAATTGACATATAATTTCTTGGTGAGTAATTACTTTTCAAAAAATTATAAAATTCATAAGTATTTCTTACAAAATTTGTTACAAAAAGTGATTTATAAAAAATATTTTGAAAAAAAAATCAACAATAATTTCCTGTAAATTTTTTTTCATAACAAAATTTATAAGTATTTTTTTAACAAAATTTTAAAATAAAATTGACGAACAATATAAGATTTTTTTAGTATTGTAACTATTTATTTTATTCTAGAAAAAATTTAATTCACCAAAATAAATAAATAATTTATTTTAAATTATTTCATTAAAATACAAATAAAAGTATTTGCATTAATTTTTTCAATAAGGCCTAACCCATCTCACTAATCCTAACTCTTTCGGTTTATGAAGCTGGAAAGAAGTATGCAAATTGAGATGAAACACTTTGGGCCATATCTGATAAAAGGGTTCAGCTTTTCTTTGGCACTTACCATGATTTTCTATGGAACTTTTTTATATGGTAGGATATCAGAAAAGAATTTTGGATGAATTTCAATACAATGTTTGTCACTGATTTATTCTATTTTTTGTTTTCTTTTTCCACTGCAATTCTTTTCTCACACTTTTTTCATATAGGTCTATTTTTTTTCCATAAATATACATCATTGCTCAAAGTAACAATAAACTAATTAAAAAACTACAACATATCAAAGTAAAGTATATGTGGTACGTTTTGTTACAGAGTAACATGTATATTTAAAAGGATTCCCTAATTAATGTATTTCTAAAAGTGAATTATTGGAAAATATTGATCTGAAATCTTGATATCCAAGGCAGCACAAACCAAAGAGTAGCAATAAAAGCAGGGTAGAAATAAGTAATTTGAGAAATAGGGTGGTACAATAAGAAAATAAGGACGTGAAAAAAGAAATTGGCTATATTATAGCCTGCTTGAACTTAGCCCATTGTGAAAAGCCTTTTTCAGATCACCAAGAGGATGGTTCCCATCATTTTTAGGTAGCTTCTTCTTGCACCCTACATTTTCCTTCCTGCACCCTCACATTTTTCATAATCCCCATAATTCCCCATTTGACCTTGACTCGGATAATCACTTTTCCCTTTGCACAGCCTCTTACACCTCCTTCCCTGCAATTTCTCCTCTCCACCTGTGTTGAGTGTGGACCTCCCTTCCTATAGGTCCATTGTTCGTGACCTCCATTGACGTTTCTGCACCTCCACTGTTCGTCCACCTCCATTGTTCTGGTCTATCGGAATCTGCGGCAGGGGGTGTTGATAGGATCAAGAGAGGCATTCTGGAAATGGTCTTTAAGTGGAAATAAAAAAGGAAATTTTTTTTGGTTTGGTCCTTATCTAGTTTCAATATTTAATTAGATCACAATTTTTTGTTAATTTTGATAAATTTGGTCTTTTTTACTAACGACATCTGAATAGCTAATGTCTCTTAATAGAGCTGTCGAGATGGGTTGGAACTCGCGAGTCAAACCGGCTCACCATAGGTTTGGGTTGAACTAAAAATTTTGTACAAATTTTAATATGGGTTAATTTTTGACTTAACCCACTTAGAACTTGACTCATCCGGGTTAAATCTGTGATGAGCCGAGTTGGCTCACCAACCCACAAATACAGGATCCCACAAGTGTTTTTTATTATGTTGGGCTTTGCATTTGAGTCAGGTTAGGTTGCTTTTTTTAGCCAGCACATTGATATTTTTGTGATTTTGGTTTGTAGATGGAGTTTAACATCTTTTTTTGGATTGCATTTGGATTCTATTGAAGTTGACTTATATTTTAATCAAAATTATAATTTAGTTTTGTTGAGATTGAAAAAAAAAATTATTTTTTTTTAATTAAGTGAGCTACTAAGTCAACCTGTTTAACCCATCAACCCGTTGTGGGCCGAGCCGTATTCAAATTTTTTGGCTTGCTAATAAGTGAGTAGGGTTGGGTTGGCTCACTAAGTAGCCAACCCGTGGTGGGTCGAGTCGGATCAGACTAGGTTATCTATTTTGACAACTCTACCTTTGAACTTTGCACGTGATTTTTTTTATTTTTATAATTTTTACTATTTTTTTAATTTAAAACAAATTGTTTATGTGTCGATATCAATTTCACATGTCAGCTCGTGATTGTGTCATTTTCTTTTGTTCAGTTCGATCTATGTATTCATTATTTTTGTTTAATTCAGTACCATTTTTTGTTAAAAAAAAATAGTTTTATCATTTTCAAATCAAGACCAAATTTAATTTTTATATAAATGTTATATTAATATTTTTATTAATTATTTTTTAAATTCAATTATAAATTAATAGATTTAATTATAAATTTAGTATAGTTCTTATATTCAATTATTAAATAGAATATACTTTACAAATTAGAAACATTAAATTTAAGTTTTACTTGAAATTTAAAAATATTAAAAATATTACATTTGTGTTTTACTAATAGCTATATTCTATTAAATAATCGAATATAAGAATTATATTTAATTTGTAAATAAATCTAATAATTTATAATTGGATTTCATAAATAATCAATAAAAATGTTAATTTTAATAAAAATATTTGTATAATATTTATATAAAAATTGTTCTATTTTAATAAAAGTTGAGACTGAATTTAATAAAAATAACGAATATATGAAAATAAGGGACCAAGAAAGCATTTAAACCTAAAAAAAAAAGCATTTTTGAGTGTGTATTCCGATATAGTAGTCCTAGATCTGGTGAGTCTCGTTCAAACATTTTGTTCGGTTGATGAGGAAATATACTAGATTGTCCAATTCGTTTTTGTTTTCTCAGATTCAATGGTAAGTTTTAGAGTTTCTATTTCGACATAGTGAATGGTGTCATCACCAAAGTGACGAATCCAGTTAAGTTTCCTCGGATCAGGGAGTATGTTCCGGAGTTTATGTTCTAGCTTAGTAAAAGATGTCATTAACAGTGTAATGAATCTAGTTAGGCTTCTCCAGATCCTTTACCCTCTTCACCTAACATTGATGGAAGAAACCCATTGTTTTTGCCCAAATTCGTTTAGAAGACAAATTGGCATTACCAAGGTTCTTAAGCCACAAACAAACAAATAAACACATTGGTAACATCCAAGAACTAAGGTCCCCAAGCCACACAATTGTGAGGAAGGATTGAAGGGTTTAAAAAGCCTTGATGATCTCTTAAGCACTACAGATAGTGAAATCTCCTCCATTTTCAACATTGGCAACCTTCACCTTAATTTCTTCCATCGTAGAGCAAACCTCCAAGACCTAACACCAAGCCCCTTCTCTAAGAGGTCAAGCTCAAGCCAAAGGCGTTGGTGTACTTGGCAACACCATCTGCAAGTAACTTCACAAGCTTATTCTCTAAGAAAGTTTTGGCCCATGAGTTTACCATAAAGGGTTCATTCACTGCAAAAATCAAAGCAAACTTCAAATTAGCCACTTAATAAATTGTTTATCTTCAACACTTTGGTTACTTGCATCATGAACACAATTTAAATCATTATTTACCAAGTCCTTGTGATAAAGTACTCTACAATTCAATCTATATAATAGAAGAAGAAGAGTAAATAACCAAGGTCATTTGTTCATCATAGATGTAATGTTCTTTAAATTTTAGTTATTGAATGTAATGTGTGAATTGTGACAATATGTATGATATACTTCTACTTAGCATTTAGGAATAGTAGTGTGATCGGTGTCGTATCCGAACAAATAAATAGTTTTAAATGTAGTACTTATGAGATCTTCTCAAGGTTGTATCCTAGTGACCAATGTTCTCAATCAAAGGTTCTAAACACAACACAAAGGGAGTGTTTTATGGCAAATTCAAAAAGTAACTCAGATTCAATACAATAGCAAAAACATAATCGATCAAACATGATTAAAAATGTATTGACTCCCTACTTTCACTACAAGAAAACCAAGAAACAGTGACCAAAAATTCAGTCACTAAATGAATAAAACCGGTCACTGTTTTGTTCGTCATTGATTTATAGTGACCGAATTAGCGACTAAATAAGTGACAGAAATAGTGACTGAATCTATGATCGAATTTGTGACCGAATCTATAACCAAATCTGTGACCGAATCTGCAAAACACAGATACTCAATCTGCAAATCATGCATTAACAGAATAGTTCAGTAAAACACAAATTGAAGACGAAGAGCAAGAACCCATAATCTGAACACAACAAAACCTCAAAGCTTACGCATTATTTTTGGGGAATCAATACATAGTTCTCCATGAATGTGGAAGTGCAACTCAATACAAAATGAAAATACATGATAAAAGCAAGAGAAAGAAATGGATGAACTAGTGATGAAGAACATACATAAATAGGTATTGTTCTGGAATACAAAAAACATGAATACAATATATCAAGTTAGAGAATGTTTTCTGTTTTCAAAAGTAAAACCCTATATGGGAGCTCTCTCCATGTGGTCACATCAACCACACAACTAAACCCTGAGTTTCTGATCTTGAGCCCCTTCAAATGTGCAGATATTGGCCAATATAAAAAAAAAAAAAAAGAAAAGGCACTCTTCTTCAGTAAAGCTAATGTGGAAAAAGAGTTCAAGCAACAATGCTGACGTGGCAAAACTTCTTCAGTCCAAGAAACTGTCCAAGCCCAATTTCACACTAATCTTGAAAAATAATAATTAAGCAAAAATTAGACAAGTAAATTCAAAATAATTAAAATTTGAATTACTAGCTTAATAAAGCCCAATTAATGAAAATGCACTAATAAAAGACAATTAGGCACGAATGGACACTCAAGATCGGTATAGAAAACTAAGAAAATAAATAATAGCTCATCAATTTATCCGCCTGCAATGATCATATGTTATATGTAAGCAAAGGATAGTACATGTAAGAGGGTTGAGAATTACTGAGATTGTAGATGGATGGTTAGAGTAGTCTTGCATAGGTATATAGTTTTTGTATTGTATAGATCTACTCTATTTGTTGAAAAATTTATATATTATAAGAAATTTATCTTGAGTTTCAAGGGGACCATAAATACATATTATATGCTTATGGGTTTGTTATTTCTTAATACCTAATTTGAATATTTGAGTTAGTAGTGTAAATATGTTAAATTGGGATGTTATAAACTTCACTATAGAAGTCAATTTTGTGAGGTTGAATATGCATATACTCACTAACTAAGATGGTATTAGAGCTTATTCTATTAACATTCATGGGATTACTGTGTCACTCACAACTAGGGTTTCAATTATATCATCTAAAAGTATTTAATTTCACACCCAAGTTGTTCATTCTTTAGTGTGAAGGAATATATTGAAGATCCCACGTTAACTAGATATATGATCAAAATTATAGTATATCAATGCAAATATTAATTTACAAACCGATTTTAGAAGCACTACAAGAAAATCCTTAATTAGAAACTAATTTTATAAACAAAAATTGTTAGTCACTATAGTGACTAATTTATATACCAATTTACAAAATTAAAAATTATTGGTTACTAAAATAATCACTATTATAAATAAAAAATTATAATTAGTCACTAAATTGATAACTAATTAATTAGAGACTAATTTAAAAACTAATTCATTTTGGTAGTCAAAACCTAGGTAGCTAATTTCTAGTGACCAATTTTTTTTGATAGTCAAACCATGTAACTAATTTTAAAGATCAATTTAGTGACCAATTATAATTTTTTATTCATAATAGTGACTATTTTAATAACCAATAACTTTTAGTTCTGCAAATTGATATCTAAATTGGTTACTATAGTTATTAATAATTATTGGTCACTAAAATGGAGCACTATTTAGAAGTTTTTTTTTATAGTGAAAGTTGAGTTAGACATAAATTCATTTATTTATTAGGATAAGTATTTTTGTGACCCTTAGTTAACAAGAGGAAGAGTAACTTGAGCATTGATCCAACTAAACTAGGCATCACAATTCAGAACATGCAGCTGTTACATGGTGGGTTATTTACACAACTTTAAGAAGTGCCCTCATTTTGGGCTTCTTCCAAGGATGCATTTCAGTTTCGATTTGAAAGTTCAGCACTTGCGTGTGAAATTTTGCAAACTCCTTGATGCATTAAAGAAGCTTGTCAAGTTTATAGAAGTGGACATTGAACTGAGTTAATCCAAGTCCAAAAATAGGGTTATTTGGACTCACTCATTTACTATGTTTTTAAAGCTAATTGGGTTTGAGTTATTAGTGATTATTACAGTCAAATACATGCTAGGGAGGCTTTATATGGTGTAGGTGATGACAATAGATGAACAGGTTTATCATCCCTAAATCACTTCAGTAATTAATCAACTACTTCTTGGATAAAACTAATTTTTATAACATATAGTACTCACAAAGCCTTCTTGTGGTGTTACATGTGCTATAAATGCAATAATGATAAGCTTAGTTAATTTAATTACTTCCAAAATCACTATGTCTAAATTTTATGTCTTCCACGAATTTTAGATCCAGCTTGAGTTTACTGCCTAAATTATTAATTTGCAAAATTAGCTTAGCAAAAATCTGCTTCAAGACTTGAGGGTTTATTATTTATTATGAGCTAAATTTAAATAACTCAATGAAAACTTGCTTGAAAATTAAATACATTTCAACTTTCAACACAACTTGAAGCTCTCCTTTTTAATTAAAAAAAAAATCAACTAAAAGAGCAAATGATTAAAAAATAAAGCACTAATTATATTAATTTAAAAATAAGAATAATAATATTAAGACAGATTTCCATTTTCAACATAATTTCAAAGTTAAATTTATAATTGAGGAAAATAACAAGCGATTAAAAAGGGAAAAATAGATTCAAAATATATACATTAACTTTTTTTGTATCATCACACAAATTACGTGGTGGTCGGTGACCGTTAGAAAACTTCATTGTGTCTGGAAAAAAACATGCCCTAGTCATTACAAGGAAAGTTTTATGATATCAATTAAAGTCCTGTTTTTCTAAACTGAAAATTTATGACAACTATTATAAACAATAATGCTGACTCATGATGTCTTAATCAATATTTTGCATATAAATATGAACCGATTGTGCTTGGAGCAGTCACATCTGGTCACTGTTTCTAATACCAAACCATTCACTCTGCACTTTTTCTTTGTCTCGTTTTTTCTCTTTCTTTTTTTCTTCGTCACCTTCTCTCAAATTCGCAAGCTCTCTCCGGCTGGCACCACCATTTTCACTTCACACCCTTCTCGCTCTCCGCAGTTTGCTTTGCTACTCTGCAGTACGGTTTTTTCTTCTTCAAATAACTGATCTTCTTTTTTACTTTCATTAGTAAAACCAGTTTTGCTACCACTTCACACAAATTCTTGTTGCTCAAAGTACGATAACGTTAACGTAAACGGTGCATGGCTTCTGATTCGGTTCTAGGGCTTCGTTCTCGTTCTTGAAACCTGAACATGGAAGCATTCACCCGACAACATTCTTAATCACCATCGAATTGGCAGCTTGGTGGTGTTATGATTTCGTAGTTTTGCCTGAATCCTCATGTTTTGCTTGTTTTCAATGGTTTTGACCGTTTTTGTTGATGTTATTGATTGGTTATCTGTGATTGTAGGAACGTACGTAGTCAATGCTGTTTATTTGCCGTTTTGTTTTGGGTTTCTTTTAGTAAGGTTTATCTAAAATAAAAATGAAAATTTCGTTCTGTTTGACCAATTATACACACATCTCCAATAACAGCATTTTTTTCAGTGAATTGTTGTCACTATTCTCAAAATTTGTTTCTGACAACAGCACTGCATTCCTAGGATTCATTTAAGGAATGCAGAAGCAGTCCAGCATCTGCATTTATTCAGTTTAAAAATTATTCTAGCTTGTTGGTTTATCTCTTAAAGTTGTTCTTTTGTTGAGAACATAAACATCATAGGGTAATGATTTGATCTCTGTGACTTGATCCTGTGCTTGAGATTATAAGCTTATATCGTAGTTAACTTGCTAGAGTTGTAAATTCCTTTGATGAATTTTGGTTTCTGTGTGGTGTACTTTGGTTACGAATTTATGTGATGTTCTTTCTTCTAGCTTACGAAATCTCTTTGGCAGAACATGAGTTGTGCAAGATCGAATAAGAGACCCCTTCGAACTGAAGATTCAAAAGCTGATTCAAAGATTTTGCTCGCGAAACCTGAGAAACATCATAAGAAAATGAAGGAAAACGATGGAATCGATACTGTAAGTTACTTCTTTTCCGTTTTTTTTCACTGACAATTTTAATTTGATTTAAGTCACACGTTTTCCTTGTCCTAATTTCCCTAAACTGTGTTTTCATTTTCTGCATTAAGCCACTGTGATGTTCGGGGTCACTGACAGTTCATGCTATTTTGTTGTTTCAACTCCTGCTCAAACTTTGATATGATTTTTATAAATTTTGAAGAACTTTTTACAATTGTATTTTTTAAGCAAAAGATGCGTGGCATGGTGGAGGGACGTGGTGAAAGATCCGATTGCAGCAAGCGAAATTGTATCATGAAGGAGAAAATTTCTGAACTTTTGGCGATAACAGGTGGAAAAGCTCAAGAAAAAATTGAGAAAACTCATACCAGTGATGCTGTAAGTTAATTTCTATTAGTTCCTTTTCTTATGAGAATTATTACAGCACTTTGTGTTCTCCTTTTTTGTTGAATTTACTTTTGGTTCTTCACTATTTATTCTTAGTCTTTCTGTTTCCTGACTCTTACGTCCATAACATCATCTCAGCCACTAAGGAAACCATTAAGGTTTGGAAAGGCTTCATCAACAATGGCAAGGCCTAAAGGTGGGCGGGTTCTTGATATGGCTTGGGAATGGAATTCTTTGAGAGATGTAAACAACAAGAGTGTTGTGACATGTGACTTTTGTCTGAAAACAACAACAGGGGGAATAACAAGGGCGAAAGAACATCAAATGGGGCTGAAGGGTGATATTAATTCTTGTAAGAAAATTCCACCCGAAATCAGGCTCAAACTTAGGGGAGCTTATGAAAACCAAAAAACCAGTAAAAGAGATGCTTGTGCTAAGAAGGTAAGGGTTAGCATTGCCAAGTTCTTCTGTGAAAATGGAATTTCATTTAAGGCTGCACGCTCTAAAAGCTTCAAGAAAATGATTGAAGCTATTGGAGATTATGGAAAAGAGTTGAGTGCTCCAGAATACCCTGAGTTGAAGGTTCGTTTACTGAAAAAGGAATTAGAGGAAACTGAGAATAAATGTTCTGTGAAGAAGTCTGATGCATCTGGAGTCAACACACCACACACAGTACCCACTGTCACTGCTCCTATTGAAGAGAAGAAGGAGGAAAAACATGAAGAGAAGTTAGTGAATGAAATGACCAAGCCTAAGGTGACTAAGGTGTATGTAAGGAGGAAAAACATGGTGAAAACGTTGGATGATACAACCAACCAAGTTCAGGTGAGAGAGATTGGTAATAAAGTTGCAAGCTAGTGATAATGGTGGTGGAGGAAATCATTGGCCAGGTTGGCTAGAATATGAAACTGGGATCGTAGGAGATACCATGAATGATAACAAGTTTGTGTTTTGTCTTGTTGTTTTCTTTTTGTTTCTAGGTCGTGTATCCTTGTTTAGGTCCATTTGTGCGTAAATTAATGTTGTTTAGTGTCTTTTGTCATTCAACTTCGAAGTTTAAAGCTTTCTTTAATGTGTAATGTGTAAGAATTTAGTTTAGACGTGGCATATGGAAAGTTTAATCTGTCATCAATGTCAAATTTGGTAATTATATGTCTTAAATTCTCTATCACAATGACCTTTATATACATGTTATGCATTAACATAGATGAGAAAATAAAAATTAAAACTATTTTGTAACTACCGAACTTTGAAAAATTCCATTCAACATATAATGTTGAAACCACCACAAATTTATAAGCCAAATTTATAAGCCCTGTATCGTTCTTCAAGATTATAAAACCACCAAAATCGCATTCTAATATAAATTAATTGAGCTTGACTTTCGCATATCTTATATTGAGAGAGAAATTTGGCCTTTTTTTCAATGCTACGAAGGTTTAACATTTTTGTACACTTCAACTTGTTTAGCGTACTCTTCCTTATTGTATTCTTTTAGCAATACTAAAAAATATATTAATTATAGAATAATGGAGTGCATCAACATTTTAAACAGACTATACAAACCAAGACACAGAGATAAAAAAAAAAGAAAAGAAGACAAAAGTGTGTAGCCCTATATACCACGAGAATATATAAGTAAATCGGAGTTATGAGACACATTCATCCAAAATCCGCATATTTATTTTCGTTTTTCTGTCTTGTCTTAGGTCTAAATAGATAGAATACCAAATATTTTTTTATTTCTCCCTTGGAAGAATCTTTCTAATAATCAAAAGTGACAGTACGCACTGCAAGAATTTGTATAAGTAGCGATGGATTTTTACCTATGAGAATAAATTTGTTAATATATTCAAATTTATTGAAGATTTACGATAAGCTTTAGAATTTAATTATTGATAAATATTTTCGTGGATAATTAATTCATCGATAAAATTCGTTAATAAAACTTGTTGCTAAATTAGAATTTGTATTATAGAAAAATATTTTTCATCGATAATGTATCCGACGACCAATCTTGTTGATAAACTTTGTCTCTAATTTTTAAATCCTATTATCAACATTTTTTTTGTTTGTAAATTTGTTAGTGAAATGAGTGAAAAAAATTTCATCAAGTCTAGAGATTCTTTTTATATATTAAAGGGAGATCAATGAGAAGAAGAAAAGAAGGGGAGGAGAAAGAGGGGAAGGAGGAAAAATATTAAGAGAAAGAGGAAGAGGAGGTGTGGCGGTGGAGATACATTAATTGGTAGTGGTGGTGCGGCAGTAATGGCTGCAACGGTGTGGTGGTGGCTTGACGATAGTGACGACCAAAGTTGGACGACAAGGAAGAGGAGAAGGAAAAGGAAGAGGAAGAGGAGGAAGAAGAAGAGCTGGAGACAATTGATAATGTCCCTTTTTACATATTTTTTTGTGTTTATTGTCATTAATAAATAACTCTTTCCTAACTTTTATCTCGTTATATTATCAAGTTTAGTGTGTTTTGTATTGTTTTGTGTTTTAGTTATTTTATGCTTATTTTTTCCTCTAATATCTATTTTGAGTGTGTTAAATAAGTTAATAGAAAGCATTTGTGATGGAGTAAAACAAACAAAAACTTAAGGGAGCATGTTTTGGACAACAAAAAATTGATTTTGAGCCAAATAGCCACGCCGAGCATCAAGGAATTGTACCTACCGCTACAAAGTCAGAAATGGAAATTAGCTGCAGAGCATCAGAGCGCCTGGCGATGGAGGAGTGCCGCCAAGCAGCGACTCTCTAGAGTTGCCAGTTTTGAAATTTTATTGATAGTGCTTGGCAGCACTAAGATGGTGCTAAGCATTGACCACGCGGACATGTAGAAAATGGGTATTTAAACATATTTATCATGAGGGTTTGGAAGATTCCTCATTTAGCACAATAGAAAAACACTTTTGGGTGCTTGGAGACCCTCTTTGAGGTTGTTAGGGGTGTTGGGAAGCTCTCTCACTCCTCTTTAAGTATTCTCCTCCGTTCATGGTGGTTTTCCCCCTTTTGGGGTTGGAGAGAAAGATGGGTTACGAATTGGAGATGGAAACGCGAATGGGAGGCGCAATTGGAGGATGGAGGAGTTGCCGAGAACCTTGGGGTTTGGTTTCCATCTCTTTCCTATTTCTTCTATTTGTAAACCCTATGTTCTCACCCATGGAGAGCTAGAACTTGTTGTTGAGATTAGATGTAATGAACATATTTCTCGTGTATTTTTGTGTTGTTAATATACATATGTTTTTCCACTTTATGGTTTTTGAGGTGTGGAAAATGTCTTTTGAACCTAAAACTGAAATTGAATACCTAATGGGCTAGGGATAGAACATGATTCATTAGTAATATTAAGACTTTTGAACTTAATGCATGATTTCACTTGTTAGGATTCAAGGAATTGAAACTTGATGAGTTAGCATAGGCTCAAAGTCTTTAGGAATATGATTTGAGTAATCTTGTGAGTTAATTTTGACTTGAATATGGAATTGAGATGTTAGTGAATGCATGAGAATGAAGTGAGTGAAATCTATAAGACTCGTGGAATTTAATTAATTAAATAATTAATTAATTAATAAATGCAGGTGGGAAAATCATTTATGACATTAAATTATGATTGGGATGATGTGGAAAAGTGCTAGCTCATGTGGTTGAGAGTACTTTGATTGTGTGAGAGGACTTGGGTTCGAGTCCTATGTCTACCAAGTTTATGTTATTATTCGTTATTATTTTAAATATATGATAATCATGCTGTGAAATAATATGATAATTGGATGATGATTGTTAGCATGAAACATGATTTGGCATGATGGTTTGATATTGATTTGGCAATTGCATGGTTCTAGATTCAAGTCTTGGAGAACTCACATTAAACTTTATTTTTTGGTATTTTTGGCTGTGGCTTGAATATGGAAAGGTTGAAGGAAAACCCTAGTAGTATGGCAGAGGGGTGGCTGGAAAATAGCCATAATGAGTTGGTAAATGACATTAAACACCACTTAATACCCAATTTTCGTTCTAGGATGTTCACCTAGTTTTTAGGCATACTTTAAAAGGAAAAAATGGGTTAATAGAGAAGGTTTGGCAAGCTGGAAAATATACCCAGAGAGAGAGCACGAAAATCTGAGATTTTGTGAGGTCTGAGTGAGACTTTTGGTGCTGAATTGAGAGAAGGCTAAGGAGGCAATTGGTTTGGGGAGAAATCTTAATCGTCAAAGCTTTAATTGAAGGAAAATCAGGTTAGGGGAGCTGGACTCTGATTTACTTGTTCGTTTTAATGAATACATGAAATGTATGATAATATGACTGCATGATCATTGTTTAAATTGTAAATTTCTGATTTCTGGAGATTTTTCTAGAAATCGCCTAGCGGGTTGTTCATAGCCGCCAGGTGGCACATACCCACTTAGTGTATTTCTGGGTTCCTTGAGGAACTGCCTGGCGGTACACCGCCAGGCGACGTAAGTTACAACCCATTTTCTGAGTTCCTCTGATGAACTGCCTGGTGGTGATGAATTTCCGCCAGGCGATACGAGTTTGTTGGGTCTGAATTTGGTGATTTTGTGATTCTGGGTTGTTTCTGATGGTAAGGAAATCCTGTGATAGTGTTAAGTAATGAGATAATGTGGTATTTATATGAACTAAGTATATTTGAGGGACGAATTTGAATGGAACAATGGGAAAGGTGCTGTAAGGTTGAAATTGGGGTTTTGCTAGCATAAGGAAATTAGGCGTAAGTGAAGGTTTAACAAGAGTAATAATCGTAAGTAAATGAGAGAGTGGAATTGAGTGAAAGAACAGAGGAACTGGGATGAGAAAATTGGAGAGGTTGAATTGTACAGAGTGACAAAATTCTGGAAAATTCCCAGAAAGGCAAGCACCGCCTGGCGGCACGGGAATGGCCGCTAGGCGCCAACGCAGTGGACATGGATCTGAGTGGTTGTTCCGGACTGTAATAGTGTTTTGGGATATTAGGCGTTTGGTCCTTTGGTAAATCAGTTTCTAGTTTATCTGCGAGGGGATAGTGTATAGCGATCCCACTAAGGTACTGATATTTTCCCTCTTACTTTATAAGCGAACTTGTGGGTGTATAAAGTAGTTGAGTGAATGGTAATTAGAAGCATGGGGAGTATGTTAGCTCATGGAATATTCTAGTATTGTCAGGGCCTTAATAACATGCGTATCAGTATTGATTTGGAAAAACATGAATGAAACCCAACCATTGTTGAGTCTCTTGGCGTGTAATTATTTTGTAGAGAGTTGTTGTAGAGAGGGATGTTGACAAAAAGAAGATGAACATCTTCCTCCAATAAGGAGTTTTGATGATGATGATGATAACTTATGAAGAAGTATGGAAGACTTGATGATGATGCATGGAAAAATGTTGAAGACTTAAAAGAATGCTTCGA
>Ga0099822_1004123_pt1 | contig 18842 bp, 18 predicted proteins | sample CowpeawhiteBW_FD_76839 | JGI IMG/M metagenome (GOLD analysis project Ga0099822, IMG submission 76839) | Root nodule microbial communities of legume samples collected from California USA - Cow pea white BW | ecosystem: Host-associated > Plants > Roots > Nodule | place: USA: California | collected...
GAAACGTGTCATCGTGTCATTTATATTTAAATGCATTGAAAAACAATTAAGAATTGCAATATATAAGTGTAATGAATCATCCATAAACCCCATTATTCATCATTCTGCGTGTGGGAAGCTAAAAATTGAAGAAAAAGTTGGTCTGAGTATAAAGAATGTTGAAGGTTGTGGTGGGAATATGAATGTAGAATACACTGCTGCAGTGAGATCTGTGGTGGCAGAAGAAATGGAGAAATGTATGAAGTCAATTGAACACTCTCTTCTTGAAAGGAAGAAATGAACAGTGTTTTGAGATAATAAGTTTGAAGGGGTTGAAAAAATGAGACTTTGAAACAAAACCTACATATTTTAAGTGATTTACTTTTTCTCCGTGATGACAGTGTGTTTGGAGACTCTCATTCCACTACAACCTTTAGGTCACTGCACTAAATTCAAACCTACTCAATTCAATTTCAATGCAAACAAAACTTTTGAAACAAAAGATTATTGTGCATTTATATATTAAAATTAGTTAGGTTAAGAAATTAACCAGTAGAGAAAGGCATGACTGACCTAGAAGGAGGAGGTGAGGAACCAAGTGCTTCAAGTGGTTTCTTTTGGGTAGCAGCAGACTTTTTAAGGGATGGCTTTGCAGATATTCCAGAAGCATTTGATGGAATCTGAGAGCTTAGCTGATTAATTTCAGAAGCAGACTTAAGAAATTAAACCGAGATCGCAATTCCACTAAGAACACTCTGATTCCAGCTGTTCGAACGCCAACTTTCTAGCAATGTGATCTCACACCCTCGCGATTCTTCTGCAAACCCCTCCTTCCTCCAATTTCGGCCACGAACGCAAACCCTAGAATAAACCCCAATTTGAAGCCTAACAAAGACGCTCATTCTGTTTTCTTACGTATTAAATGCACACCATTTTTCGTTTTTTCGAAATTAATTATTTATTACAGCATTTAAAATTTCATGTGTACCACATTTAATGTACCACTTTACTGTTTAGTTCCGTCTAACATCTCCACGTCACTGTGCTCTTAACGTCGTTTTTGCCATTTTAACGGAAGGGGCTTCATTAAAACAAATTATCAAAATTAGGGACCTAGTTAGCACTTTTTACAAATTGAGGGACCAAATTCAAATTTACATACGAAAATTGGGACCAAATTAATAATTTAACCATATATATATATATATATATATTAAAATCTCAGTAATATCAGCCAGGTTCGTTTGAATTTGATAATCCTATTTATCATTGTTTACTGCACACATTCACTAATAACGTAATCTTAATCCTTATAAAACTATATTTTTTAAGCTATTTCTATTTTTAGTAATACCAATAGATATCTAAATATGTTCATAAAGATTGCTGAATGTTCAAACATCTATTGCATTGGGTATTTGAAGCAGCAAGAGATATGTTCTTATTCCGTTAGCAGCGGCGGAGGTCGGAAGGGGCAGGGGCCACGGCCTCCCTCCCCCAATTTTTTTTATTTTTTTCATTATTTTATATTTAATTTTTTTAAATTATATAAAATTTTAAAATTTTAAATTATTTATATTTTTTAAATTAAATAATATTATTTTTAAAATTAATAAAAATTAAATTAAGTATTTTTTTATTTATTTTATAAAATACAACAATAAATAATAAAATATAAAATCAAATATATAAAGAAATAAAATTATTAAAATATTTTTTATTTTCTTTTTTATTATCTTTTGAGTTTTTCATATGTTTTATTCTTGTCTCATGCTTTTTTTTGTTACTAAAAAAAGTTAGACATAAACTTATTATTTTTATCTTCATTTTTTCATATTTTTTCTTCTATTATTAAATAAATAAATAAATAAGATTCATTTCTCTTGTCTCACTCGATAGTGAACTATTTGTTTAATTTAGCATTATTTTTTATCTCATGACCTTTTTGTATATTCATTTTTTATTAATATAGAAGATAAAACAATGTACTATGTGATTTTTCATAGTCGATTTCTAATTGTAACTTGATTATCATAGTTTTTTTTAGTAATTATGTTTCTCAACTTTTGATTAGATAAATTATTTTTTAGTCTTAAACTTATTTTTTAAATAGGTATATTAATGAAAAACAAATAAATTTATTTTTTAAAAATTGATAGAGAAACTACCGGTGAAGATGAAAATATGATAATATGGTTGCTTATTCCATAAAAATGAAATGAAAGCTTGTAAATATTTTTTGAATCAAATGCACATTAATAAAATGGAAGATGAATATTTTGTAGATAATATGGTTATTTACATCAAAAAAAGTTAACTGAAAATTTAATTATAATTTAATTACTATGAGTTCAAAAATATAAAAAAACGATAAACATTCTTTTAGATATGTATAATTTCTTTAATAATTATAAATATATTAGATTATATATTATTTTTATTGAATTAATCACAATAATATTATATAAATTTTAAGTATATTATTTTAATTTTCAAAAACTTTTCATGAAAATCCGCATTATCGGTGAGTTAATCGTCAAAGACGACACTATCTCTCCTCACCACTTTCACTATCAATTCTATCAATTCTATTGAAGGATCTTTTTCTGACATTATTTCTTTCAACAAAACTTAAATTCAAAATCTTACTAATCTAGTTTAGTACTCCAACAAATTAATGTTGAAATATCTTGTTTTTATATAAACCACAAATATTTGTTCAGCTCCGATAAAATCTGTCGATTGATTCATTCTCATTCTTTTTTTCTTTCTATTTTTCAATTTTTATAAATGAATTTTGAACTTTTTTATTTGAATTTTGAACGGGTCTATACGTAAATTAGAACTGGTAATCAATAATATGTAAGAGTCTAGATCCCATAAAAGTCTGAAATTTACGAAAGTGCAGAGCAATTTGCAAAATATTTTCCATTCTCCTGTTCAAGTTTTTGCTTCGTATCGTCAAGAATCTATTATTGGTTTCCACACCCTTGTTTCCATCTTATAAACACAAGTTGGTCCGAAGTTACGTGGACCTAAAGCAAATGTTAAAACTGAGTACTCCTTAAAATATGCATATTAAAACTAATGTAAAATTTATGTTTTGAACTTCTAGAAAACAAAAATACTTATTGCGTCATACTTTTTTTTTTTTGTAGCCAGATAATTAATTTAACTTAACAATTAAATCAATCTATTTAATTATTTTAGACATTTTCTTATTAGTAATGCATCCCTTGTTTTAAAAAGTGTAGTCTTTTTTGTATAATTATGTTAGCAAGTATTTTCCATTATTGAAATGCCTACTGTTGCTATGTTTTTCACTTATTATTACGATAGTTGTGCTATTAAAGAGACAAATAAACTATTGAAAAGAATAATAAAATTAGACAAAGACCGCTTCAATACTATTTTATTACAGTCTGAGAATATTTGTAAGGCTCATAATAAGCGTATATATTCTTCAAGTTTACCATTAAAAAAGCTTAGCAATAAAAAGATGTTTTGTATTTCAATCAAGATACTAACCATCAAGATTATTTTTAGTACTAAAAATTCAATTAAATAAATAAAATAATTACTAATTATAAAGGGGAAAAAATCTTTACTTTAAATGTTATTTTTAACCGATGAATAATATTTTATTTAATAAAATATATTGAGGCAAGGAATCGACGCGTGTATACTATCGCTCTTCCCACACCCAATTTTGTCTGCAAGTGTGTGTAGTCAAAAAACTGCATAATTGACCAAATCAAACTCAATGGAAGAATCTTGGGGCCTTGTCCAGAGCTATATATTTTCTCTTTACATTGCAACTTTCTTCACAAGTCTACTCTTATATTGCATTGCATGAAACTAAGCTTGTGCACAAAATTTGGCAACAAATGATTGATATTACTAATTGAAGCAAAATGAATTTCCCTCTAGTACTTCCAACAATTTGGCTCTCCTATTTGTTTTTACTTTCCTTTGTTCTCATTACGTGTTGCCAAGTTGAGGCTACAGATGGAGACAGTGAAGTCATATCTGTAGGTGCAATAATTGATGATAACTCTCGCATTGGGAAAGAACAGCTTGTAGCCATGGAACTTGCAGCTCAAACTTATAATACCACTTCTAACACCTACAAGCTTCTTCTTCATTTTCAGCAACCCACCAAGGATCCCTTCAGACCCACTTCCCTTGGTTAGTAATTTCAGTCATTTGCTAGATCAAAGTTTCATTTTTTTTTGGTTTGGATATGAATTCTTAAATGTTTTTAATGTTCTTGTCAACGTGAAGTATTGAATGTGAACTTGTTTGTTGCAGCTAGAAGAATGATTAAAACGCAGAAGATGCAAGTGATTATAGGGATGCAGACATGGACAGAAGCGGCTTCAGTGGCTGAATTAGGACGCAAATCTCAAGTTCCTGTCATATCCTTTGCAGCTCCTTCCATTACCCCATCATTCATGCCAATTCGCTGGCCTTCCTTGGTAACAATGGCTCACAATGGCACTGCATATGCAAGATGTGTTGCAGATATGGTGCATGCTTTTAGTTGGCAGAGAGTAGTAGTGATTTATGAAGATGGAGAGTATGAGATGCTAGCACTGCTATCTGAGACCCTACAAGATGTTGGTTCACTGATCGAGTATCGTTTGGCTCTTCCATCTCCTTCTTATCTTTCCAATCCTGGGGAATTCATTCGCCAAGAGTTGTTTAAGGTGATTGAAAATACACAGTCCCGGGTGTTCATTGTTCTGCAATCATCATTAGAAATGGTGATTCATTTGTTCAGAGAAGCTTCAGAAATGGGACTTGTGGATGGAGAATCAGCTTGGATAATCCCAGAGAGCACAACTAATTTGCTTGATTCTGTCAACAAGTCTGCTATTTCCTACATGGAAGGAGCTTTAGGAATCAAGACCTACTACTCTGAACGTAGCAGTGAATATCAAAATTTTGAGGCTCGGTTCAGGAAATCTTTTCGTGCCAGGTATCCTGAGGAGGATAACAGCAACCCGGGATTTTATGCTCTGCAAGCACATGATAGCATTAAAATTGTTGCACAAGCAATAGATAGAATGGCGAGTGGCAGAAACACTCTGCTAAGAGAAATACTTTCTAGCAATTTCGTTGGCTTAAGTGGAGAAATTGGATTCGAAGCAGCGCAGCTTTTGCAGAATCCCACTTTCAGGATTGTCAATGTAGATACGAAGAATTACAGAGAGTTAGACTTTTGGACTCCTGAAGGTGGGTTCATGAGTACCCTTCCTACAGAAAAAGGTTCAGGTAGTGTTTCTAGGAACACAGAAAGTTTAAGTGGCGTTGTAATATGGCCAGGGAAACTAACAAGAATTCCAAAGGGCTGGAATCTGCCTACTAAACAAAAACCAATGAGAATAGCGATTCCTGGAAGAACCTCCTTTTCCAAGTTTGTCAAAGTTGATCATGACAAGCATACAAATTCATATGAATACACTGGATTCTGCATTGAAATTTTTGAGAAGGCGTTACCCCTGTTGGGGTATGACCTGCCATATGACTTCTATCCCGTGAATGCAAGCTATCCTGATCTGGTTCAACTGGTCTATAACAAGGTAAAGCCTTATTACTCATTCTACTCTTTCCCTTTTTTTCTTGTATATGTGGTTACTTCACACACCTAATAATACTTATATGTTTGTCATGTGGTTGAATAATGATGAAACTTAAGACTTATGAGGCTGTTGTTGGAGACGTGACCATATTAGAAGAAAGATTGCAATATGTAGATTTTACGGTGCCATATGCAGAATCGGGGTTGTCAATGATAGTTACGGAGAAGTCGGAAGATTCGACATGGATGTTTATGAAGCCCTTCACCTGGCAAATGTGGGTGGCAACCGGTGCCTTGTTGATGTACACAATGATAGTTGTTTGGTGCCTGGAGCGGAAACCCAATCCAGATTTTCATGGCGATTTGAAAAGCCAGATCAGCACTGCACTTATGTTTACTTTCTCCTCTCTATTCTTCGCTCACAGTAAGTATCATCCTCATACCTCAATTAAAAACAATTATCCACTTTAGTTTGCATTAAACTGAATTGATGTCAATGGTTTAATGTTGCAGGGGAGAAAATCTATAGTGATTTAACTCGAGTGGTGATGGTGTCATGGCTGTTTCTAGTTTTGATTCTTAACTCAAGCTACACTGCTAGTCTTTCTTCCATGCTCACAGTTCAACGACTGCGACTAAATGTGACTGACATTGAGTTTCTGAAGAAGAACAACATGAAAATTGGTTGTGACGGCGACTCATTTGTTAAGACATACCTAGAGAAAGTCGAAGACTTCAAGCCAGAGAACATCGTACACATTGATAATGAATATAGCTACGAGGATGCATTCAAAAATAATTCAATTGCAGCAGCTTTTCTCGAATTACCCTATGAAAAAGTATATATGAGTAAATATTGCAAGGGATTCTCTGCCTTTGTACCTACCACCAAATTCGGAGGTCTTGGATTTGTAAGTCACCCTGGATTTTCCTCTAATAACTACGATATATGTTAACTAACTGTTTTCTATATATAAATATGAATTTTCCTTCGGCCCTGGACCTTAAAAAGAACTCGAACTTTGCGGATTAGTGGGCCTTGTAGCTTTAACAGAAGTGGTCAATATGTTTCGCTAATTCTTTAAAAATCTCTTCAATGATGACACGCAGATGTTCCGGAAAGGCTCCCCAATGGCCAGAGACTTTTCCAAAGCTATACTGACGCTCTTAGAGCGGGGAGAAATAAAGAAGTTAGAAGACAAATGGTTGAACTCTGCAGATGACTGCTCCAACAATTCGACCTCCGAGAGTTCAGAAAGTTTGAGGCTTGGAAGTTTCTGGGTTCTGTACGTCATTTCTGGTGCCACTTCTACTATTTGTTTTCTTCTTTACACCATCCAGTCGCGGAAATCTAGTCACACATCCCAAGATGAGGCAGAAGAACGTAATGGCAACCTTAGTGATGAAAGTCGATGGAAAAGGATGTTTGTTATAGCAAAGCAGATCTACAGCAGAAAGCATGCACCACTTATACACGACCATCAGCTGCCAATGCCTCCACAATTACCAGATATCATAATGGTGTCTTCCCCACCAACGGTTACTATTCACAACTCTTGATCATCTACCACGTTTTACATACATAACCAACAAATATTCTTTTTTCACCTAATTATAGATTTAGGAAGGTAACTTAAGAATTCACATATACTCAGTATTTGAGTAATGACCCATTTTCATTATCCTGCTTCTGTAACTTAGTCATTGATATTTTTAAGGATTCCAAGCAACAATACCATTATTGAACTTCAGAATAACAGCTAAATGAACCTTGTAAATTGATTATTGTAATGGGTAGGAAATGAATACATTAAGATTAATTGGCATTGATAAGGACAACTGTACAAAGAATCTAGATCATTAAATTTCTGATTGCTTCAAAGGGGTAACATACGGTCTTCATATGATTGCACTCGTCATTAAATTAAATGCATACATACCAACGAACATAGGTTCCGTCAGTTGGTCCTCATCTGCTGCTTGCAACTAATCGATTCGAAAATGATCAATAACTCAGAATTCTACATAAACAACCTTTGTAAAAAGTACCACTACATTAAAATTTCACGTCCTCTATAATCAAAACTTCCTCTGAGAAAGAATTTTAGTACATTAACAACAGGTCCTATTCGTATTCTGGTACAGTCGTGAAATCTGATATTTTCTACATCACATGCAACGAAGTTACCGATACCCTCCTCCTCCTCTTCCTCTTCCTCTACCACCCCAGCCCCGGCCTCTGCCCCTCATACCCCCTCTCCCACCAGCAGATAATCCTTCCAGTGCTCTATTGACAAGTTGATTTTGCAAACCCCCACCACCTCCTCGACCTTTCTTTGATGCAATATTGTTGGACCCGTTAGCAGCATTAGAAGGCCGTTTTGCTCTGCAGAAGTTTAAACTAAATTATTAAGTTTATAAATTTCAATTACTACTGTTGTCCCAACGCCCAGTGCAAATTATATCTTTAAAAAAATCATTTTATTCCATGAACAGTGCAAATTAGGCCAAAGATTAACACTTTCGAGAGAATAATGAAACAAATTACTCACTCTCAAGGGAAAAAGAACAAAGTACTGTTTTTAGATTAGATAAATTTTGTTAAAATGCGTTATGATATTAACTAATATAACTTTTCAGAACTACTTTTTGTTAGCATCTGGAAAATATTCTAAAGCAGTCCTTCTATTAGGTTTCGCTCTATTTCCACAGAAAAAAAATTCTATTTTAAAAATTAAGTACTTCAATTTTATTTAAAAAAGAAACAAATAAACAAGCTATAAATGATCTTTTAGAGCAAAACAAAAGATAACATACCCAGCAGCTGGCGCATTGGACGATGCAGTTTTTGTTGCTTCTTTCCAAGAAAGATTGATTCTCTTATCTCCAATAAAGGAAGGCACTTTGGTACGCAATGGCTGAACACACAAACCAAAGGCGGTGAATCACAAATAATTTGATAACCAATTTGGTCAAGTAAAGAGGGTAGCATCCCTCTTACCTTCGTCATTGTCAAAATGTTATTACAGGTCCGTAACCCAGTTGTGGCATTCTGCTTTTTAGTTTTCTACATAATCATGTAAAAATGTAAGAATGACATGTCAATAAGAGAAAGGCAATACAAAGAACCATCAAACAAGTAGAACGCACAATTTTTTCCTTTTCTTCATCAGTTTTAGCACCTGCCAGAGATTTGTTGTTTTCATCCATTCCTTGAGTTAACTTCTTGATTGTAGCCCGGGTGAACTCCTCAACATTATTCAATCTAATTAAAGAAAATAAACAAAAATGTGACTGGAAAACAAAACGAAAAACTTAAATCCTACAGACAGGTAATACAACAAGAAGTTCACAGTAAAATGGAATATTTGCAACCAGTCAAATCAAGTACTTTAGCCCTTCCCAAACGGATTTGGAATTTCATTTGTTCACGATTAACTGGAGAAGTCATGTTTAAGAAAATATAACTATTTATTGTCTTTATTACTTACACACAGTTGAAATAAAAACTCATAATGCCAGTAAAAGAGACACTCATGTTTACCCATTTAGCTTTAATTGGCTTTTATTTTAATAGTTAGATTTAGTAATAAATGGTTAAGAATTATTCAACAGGACGCTGCTGTTAATTTTAAACAGCGGAGGATCCAATCCTTCCCAAACTATTGTATTTCCAAGATTCAGGAAAAGTAAGATCCATATTACAATGACATAAACACAGTCAAGAAGACGGGTTTTTAGTTCTTGATCAAGCCAAATTTTACAACAAACATACACATCAGAAGTTTGTTTATAGTTTATACTGATGCTCGGCATATAGCCTCATACAAAGAAATTAGAATGAATTTGAAAGTGTGTATTCCCCTCTCTTAGGTTTTCATATTTATAGTAGTTTGAGATACATCATATATAATGAATGAGAGAAAATAAGAAGATGCTCCTAGGAACTAAGTCTAGCACAAAGCATGTTCTTAGGAACTAGATCCAACACAAAGCGCACAGCATCTTACAATAAATCCTATTGAATATTTATTCTAACACTACTCTTCAAGTTGGAGCATACAAATTGTATGTACCAAGCTAGGAACAAATAAATTAAACACGAGGACCTCTCAAGGATGTTGTAAATACATGAGTTGATTATTTGAGCAAACAGACTCCATGCAGATTTCCTTGGCCAACAACTTTTCTCAAATGAAATGACAATCAATTTCAATATGTATAGTCTTCTGTGTTATCGAAAATCAGTGATAACAGCAACAAGGTGGAAACCAGTGGTGATTCTGGTGCTTGTCGCAACAACATGGCGATGTGGGTGGTTTTTCATGGCGTTCACCTTTTAGATAACGAATAGCAGATCTGAAATGGCTATGGTGGAAAAGGCGGAGAAGGAAACCCTATTGAGGCAGCAGTGGCATGGAGAAGAAGACTCTTCAGCTAGGGCAACAACACTTGTGAAAAAATCTAGTTTAAGTACGAGATTTTTTTCTTTAGTGTGTTCTATTGGGTTTAAAGCACAAATAACAACTTAGATAGAAATTGGGTCGTTTATGGCCTAATAAATTTTTTATATTTAACCTAATATTCAAATACTGCCTAAACTTCTCCTTCAGCCCCCTGCACTGCTCACCACCACACACCGTGCACCGCCATCAACACTACTGCTGTTGTTGTTAGCATATTACATGTCTGCTTTTATTTTTTGTAAAGTGGCACCTACATTCTTTAATTCTTTTCTCACTCCCATATTTCAATTTCTAGATACAATATCATTACTTTTGCATAACAATTTTATTTTTGTATTTTTTATAATGCATATATTATATTTCCTTTGACTGAATTTTCCACTCCCGTTATGATTTCCACTATAACTTTAAAGGATATTTGGGGTCTCCAATATATTTTCGTTATCCAATATCGATAACATTGGATTAGGAGCAATTTGGAGGGCAACATGATTATCAGAATGCATCTTTATCGATAGAATGTCACTGAAATCTAATTATTGTAAGAATTGTTTTACCCATATAAGCTCATAGGTAAAGAATACCATTGCTCTATACTTCGCTTCAGCATATGATTGGTCAGCAACATTTTGCTTCTTGCTTTTCCAAAAGACAACATTTCCTCCAAGCAACATGCAATATCCCGTCGTAAAGCATCTATCGATATGAGAACCAACCCAATCAACAACACAATAGACAACAATTTGGGTATTCCCTTTATCTTCATAAAGTAGTCCTTATTCTAGAACCTTTTTAAGATATCTCAGAATACGAATGATGGCATTCCAAATAATCAGTACAAGGATTTTGCATGAACTGCAAAGGACAAATCTGGTCTAGTAATAGTGAGATAAATAAATTTTCCAACTAGTCTCCTACATCTTTCAAGGTCAAAGAAAACTTCTCATTTTGCCATTAATTTCTAATTCATGGGACAATCCACTAGTTTACAATCAATCATGATGTCTCTTTAAGGATGTCAAGAGCATATTTCTCTTAGAGATTACAACTCCTTCCTCTAATTGAGCAACTTCTATGCCCAAAAAGTATGAGATTTTCAAGATCTTTTAGTCTAAATGATTGCATAAGTGCTCCTTTAACTGAGAGATTTTAACAGCATCATCCCTATGATGGCTATATCATCAACATGCACTTTTAAGTACACACATTTGTTGGGGGAGGTGTGATAATAGAAAATAGAATGGCCTACCTCACTATGTTTCGGCCCAAAGGATTGAACAATGTGGTTGAACTTCCTAAACCAAGCACGGAGAGATTGCTTTAGACCATAGAGAGCGTGAAGCAACTTGTAAACCAAACAGACTTCCCCTGATTAACAAACCCAAGATGTTGCTCCATGTACACCTCTTCTAAATCGCCATGTAGAAAAGTATTTTTAATATCAAATTGATAAAGAAATTGATAAAGGGACCAATGACGAAAGGATGCCATGGCAAGGGAAAGTCAGATAGTAGTCATTTTGGCCACAAGAGAGAAAGTATCACTATAGTTAAGCCCATAAATTTGTGTATACCTTTTGGCTACCAAAAAGTTTTGAAGCAACCAATTTCACTATTCGGTCCAACTTTTATGGAATAGACCCAACGATGGCCAAATATCTTCTTTCCAAATGGAAGAGAAACTAACTCTCATGTATCATTTTGTTCAAGGGCTTGCATTTCAACAATCATGGCTTGTCGTCATTCAGGATGATTAAGAGCCTCTTTTAAATTTTTAAGAATAGTAATAGAAGATAAAGAGATAAAAGAATAATAGGAAGGAGAGAAATGGTGATAGCTTAGAAAATAGTGTAGAATGTGTACCTTTGGAAATGGCAACGGGCCAACTAGAATCCTCATCATCAGGAGACGCAGTACAAATTGATGATGGTGAAGGACTTGATGAAGATGACTCATCACGTGGTAATGGACTAGTCATTTGAGAAGGGTGGGTCGGCCTGGGAGAACTGGGCTCGTGAGAGGAACTTGGGTTAGTAGAAGAAGTTGGAAAGTGTTTGTAATTGGATACACAAAAGGTTCAACTAAAGGCAAGACAACACTTATTGGACAGAGCTAACATCTTCTGCGGAGGAAGAGAAGAAATGAGTTTCTTCAAAAAAAGGTGGCACTTGCAAACATGCAATATTTCTCAGTGTCAGTAGAATAACATTGATACCCTTTACAAAGACAAGAATATCCTAAGAAGACACATTTGATGGCTCAAACTGAAAGTTTGTTCAAACCTGAAGACACATCATGTACAAAACAAGCACAACCAAATACACAATGAGAAATGGGAAAACGAGGCTCATTTGAAAATACAATGGAGTATGGAACTTGATTGTTCAAATAAGAAGGCATTTGATTAATAAGATAACAACAATAAGTAAGAAGGACATCACCCAAATGATGGACAAGTAGGAAAGTCATGTAAAGAGTAACAATTTTCTTGAGTGTGACCCATTCTTCTACAACATCCATTGAGGATGCTCTCTTCCACAATGACGCCCCCCTCTACTACTAAGATCTCTTTTCTTCACAAGTAGAAATTATGTCAGAAGATATAGCTCCTGAAAGCATGTTGAGCAAAGATAGGGTGACAATCCAAAAACACAAGGAAACCATAAGTTTCAAGAGAGAGAAACCTAGGGTTTCAAGCAAGGAAAACGGTGATTAACACTAGAAGACACACACCAAATGCTCTTGGAACGAAACACATAGCTGAAATAGGCTCAAAAGAATTTGGCGAGTCAGACCATGGTGGTCCAGGAAGATCCTGACCATCGAAAGTCGATGCGTGACACTCGCACTAGGGCAGAGCAGGTCTGGACGACGTGTGACAGCACATCAGTTGAAGAATGGATACACACTCAATGGGGTTGGGTCACGCTCCTCAAGGCACACCAGACCAAGGTGTCGAAGGACCAAAAACTAGCGACAAACAGAAGCATATGGCAGCAGACGACAAATAGCAACATATCGCAGTGAACAGCAACAGAGAACACAAACAAAGACCAATAGATAATTCTTTTGCAAAACAAAAGGCAAGACAGAGACCAACAGAATAGGATCGACCCATTCTGATACCAACTTGAGAAAAATACAAAAAAAATAGAATATTTTTTCTATAATTAGTATGTATTCCCCTCTCTTAGGTTTTTATACTTATAATAGTTTGGGATCCATTACAATGAATGGAAGAGAAAAGAAGAGAATTCTAAAAGATGCTCCTAAGAACTAGGTCTAGCACAAAACATGTTCCTAGGAACTAGGTCCAACACGAAGCACATAGCACCTTACAATAAATCCTATTAAAGACTACTTATCCTAACTTTGTATTGAAATTCTCACATCGACTAGAGGTAAGATCAATTTACAATATATAAGTGCAAATCTCAACTTACAAGCCGCTTTTGTAAGGTAGAGTTAGATTTAAAGTCCACTTTTTAACCGTTCATATTGATGCTCAACATATAACCTCATAATGATAAAATCTTAACCAGACCTTGTTGCTCATTACATGCCTCATAGACTTATCATGTTTTTGAAAATATAGAAAATATTGCTATAACTTTGCACTCAATTGACGTCCTCACTAAAAGTGAACTTGACAAAAGAATTTGTGGGAGTGGGCAACAAATGAACCCATATCTGGATAATGGTTGAAAAATCAATGAAGAAAATAGCAATTCTAACTATGCAGTCTAATAACCCCAAAACATGATAAACAAGGCAAACTATTACTCATTGATCTCAAACAAATAATTATTGCACACTACCCAAGAATACAAATAAAAAGTATTAAGCTAATAAATTAAAGGTAATGTCCTACCACATTATCTCTACGACAACCATGTTTGAACCTTACATAGAGAAGTTCAAGTTCAAGTTCAAAAACTGCAGTTTACAAAAAATTACTGTGCATCTAAATGAAACCCCCAACAGCTTTTACTCCTTATACTTAGCACCATAGTGCATGTTTGAAAGATCTCCCAGCTACCAAACGGGTAAAATACAATCAGTTTTCCGAAGCTGAATGCAAACATAACAGGTTCACTTTCCATATCTACATAACAATATTGTTCCCCTAAACTTAGAATTACTTGGACTTGATTACAGTTGGGAGCTTTCATTGGTCTATCACTAGTAAGTGCTACTGTAAGCCTTCATCAAGACCTGTAGCATGTGCTATCTTTGGAATTAGAAACCCCCTCATAAATTCTTTTGTAATACTTGCATATATGACTTGACCAAATTATATTAATATTACAAACCAAAGAATAGGTGAATAGTTGACAACATAATTTTACCAAAAGAATGCTGATACCTTTCAGTAAAATCATTATAATGCTCAGAAAAGTCCTCTCCGAGCCTATCAGATGGCTGGCCAGTAACAATTTTGTATCCGCATAAACTATTTGTTGCATTAGGAACCTACATCACCAACTTCAATTTAGCAAAATATATAACTAACTATTCACAGCATTAACTTGGACAAGGCAAGGTAAACCACCTTATGAGCTAGGTGATGAAATGTGTACAACAAGCACTCTACATAGGTAAAGTTCATCTCCTCTCCAGTTTTCTTCCAAGTCATATATTTCTGAAAAATACGAAGCAAGAAGCTTAATGGAAACAGTGACAGTAGAAAATACCAATCATTTTAATTTAAATAGAATATTAAATAAATGGATATATTAATCCTTGACAGATTGCATTTAATTTGATTCAATTTCCAAAGATCATACACAGCAGTAACTACATCACACTTTCAATTTGAATTTGCATCAATCAACATATTGCTCAAAGTATACTGAACAGAGCTGAAATTATATGAATAACATTATAAATTTATAACAAATATAAAAGATAGATGAAGTCTTAATAATAGTTACTCAAGAAAAAAAAAATGGATTTAAGATAAAAACATGCTAGCCACATCAAAAGCACACTTCTGTTAATCCACAATGCGCTTGGAAATAACAGCATAAAGTAAAACTAAAAAAAAAAGAAATCAACATTGACATGACAGAAAACATACTTCTATATACAACAAATTAGAAGTACTAACTTTGCCAATTTTCAACAACAGGTTTACCTTTAACAACTGAACAATAGAAGGAAGCATTTGGCGTGAATCTTGTGGAGTTGTATAAGGGGAAAATTCTGCAAGGCTTCTGAGTAAATCTACTTTACGTTCTCCGGGAAGCTGACAAGGAATAATTAATTCACACAACTAAGTTTCTTAAAAACCAAAAGAAAACTTCAATTGAAGACGACTATTAACATGATACCAAAAAGATTTCACTAATCAAAAACATTCACCAGCTAATACAAGATCTAGAAAGGTAACCAGTAAGACTACCAAAGATAAGATTCCTTAATTATATTTTATCTGAACAAGTAAAACAAATTAATATTACAAAGGTGACCAGTTAAGATTTTTCTATGTAATCTAGAAACCTGCACTGTCACTAGTCCAACAAAATATAATTTAGATATTTGTAAGGCATGAAACCATGGTATATACGTTCAGAATTGATTCCAATACAGAGAGAGTAGAAAGGGCAGTATCTCGTTGAAAGGCTCAATACATCTACCTTTCAATTTTTCAGATGAACATCCTTAATCCCATCCCACACCCACACACAAAGGAAAGGGACCCACTTATTTCACAAGTATCCATTTAATATAACATTCTCAAAGGAATTAAACTAGCTGCTTGTTTAAAAAGTTTCATTAAATAGATTAAGTATACAAAATTTCATATACTTAAAAATTATTTGATATTATCAATTTATTTTAACATACAATATAATTCAAAATAAGATTCGATTCTCGTGCATGTTCAACTACCTAAATGACATCCTTGACAACAAAATTATATAACGTATTTTAACAGTTACATCAGTACATTTGGATCGTACAAAAAGTTATAGAATAAACTATCAATTTATGGCTACAACCAATGGCATAAAGTATTAAGGCAAGAAGCAGAAATATTATACATTCTTATTAAAAATAATAAAACATTCTTATTAAACGAGTTGAACAAAGCAAAAGGAAAAATATTATTCGAGTTGAATAAATAATATGAATGCATTCTTATTCTTCCAAACTAAATTATCTGAAGTAATACCTGGTCAAAAACAGGTATTATATATTTGTTTATGTAGTTGAGAAATTTGCTGCTTGATGCACCCCTCTACAAGAAAAAGAAAATAATACCGTTGAATAAAAGACTAAACAAAACAATATGAGGAACATTAAGCAGTGTAAGCAGTCCTTACCACAACAAATGGAAGAGCCATATGAAGGCATGATATCAACCTGTCAATATGATCTGCATCTGAAACCTGAAAATTTCCATTTTAATAACCCATTATACGAGACCTTAAAAACAAAATACATTACTTTAACTTCTAACAGCAGTAAAGCCTAAAATCAAGAGATCATTTTAGGAAAACATAACAGATTCTTTTAACATATAAAATGACTGTATTTGTGCATTCAACTGGATAAAAAGAAGAGCAATAATCACATTGAATTGTGCATCTAAGTCAGCTTGCCCTTCAATGATTCCAATAAGCTCTTTCATCCGTTCTGCTGGAGCCTTTTCACCAAATAAGCTCAAACTCTTCAGGAAATCCATAAACATTCGAAATTCTATGCCAGTGACATCTTCTAAACTCTGCAATTAAATTACCCTCAACTTATATCAACACTGCATAAGTTACACAAATTAAACACTAATAGAGCATCAAATGAAATCATAAAAATAATGAATACCTTTTTTATGAGATCAGTTATGTGTCTTTCCATTTCCTCCTGGGGCTTCAACAATTCAGCTTTGATAGGGAAAACCTAAAATTCACATATTTAGCGTTCAGTATTCCCTTCCATGTTAAAGAAGCAATAGAATAAAGGTCTCATTTATCAAACATTTGTCTGCTTACCTTGTCTCTGACAAAGTTTATAACTTTCTCACGGATAACATCATCAGTACTTGGCTCTTCAACACTGCCAATGTGCTTGAACAAAGCCGTCAAAGAAGCTGCATTGAAAACTAAACTATAAGGAGACAACAGAAAGACAGCACTAATTATAAATGTCAAATGTCAACAATCAGAAAAGCATATATATGATATCTGTCAAAAGATAGAGCTTTCACAGGCAAAAAGTTTGTGCAAGTACGTCATTCAAAGCAATTAGCCTAACTCTACACCTTCAGTTCGGAATACAACAGTTCTACAGAATTGTTGGACTTCCACGATTGATCTTTCAATTACAAATTTCTAAAGTTCTATTACCAACAATGTGCCGGTAAAAAAGAAACATTAACCATAATTTCAAATTCAGCAAATTATTCAGGGCATGCTAACATCAATAGGATACCATCCATGCATAAACCAATGTTCAGAAAAAGTATTTCTTAATGCACATCTTACGAACACTGAATCTGACTATAGATAAGACTAGTGTTAGAATTGGATGCATCTTTTTCTGTTTATACAGATGATATTGATCAGTGTTATTCAAATTACAACGAAAAGAATTGCAGAAAGATCAAAACTGCATGTACCTTCAATGTAAAATACGGTTACAAGATCAAGGAGATTGAGATATAAAGTTCTTGAATTAAAGTTCATTCAGTTTACGATCATTCTAGAAGATTGGTGACATACTTCTGTTACATGACAAAATACAACAAGCAATTAAGCACACGTCAAATCATACTGATGCAACACCCAAAATTATAAGTTATTTTACTTTAGCATTGATAGATTCAGGTTCCTTAGCAAAATTTAAACTATCAAGAGTGTGTTTGGAACTCAGTTGAGCTCATCCAAATGCCAATCAACCAAGTCCCATTCTTTCTATGTTTGCTGCTCTGGGAAGTCGTATTTTCTAGTTACAAGGCTGCAAATGGGTTTCCTAACAAGGTAAAGATATATCACAGTACCTTTCACATCCTGCCTCAGCAATGACATAAGAGCCTTATGTACAGCATCACGCTCCACGAATTCCTCTAAAAGAATGAAAGAGGAAAAAAACATATTAGAATCAATCATCGCTATGTTCTCAACCGCAAAACCTTCAAAGAGCCCAACTTACCAGAGCCAAGGATTTGCACAAGAATATCAACCATCTTCCCTATATTCTCAGGTGTATCCTTACAGAAAAGAGGCAGTCCTCTAATTGCTTGCACACGAACCTGTGAAGCAACAGAAAAACACCAAACAGTGGAAAGAAACCTCAGCACATACAGAGTTCACTAGTAGAAATCCAGAGAGGAAACAGAACAAACCACCAAGATACAGTAAGCAGAACACTTCTTTTCTCCCGTTCCCAATGTTTGGTTTAAATCTAATAAATATCATTGTTTCCCTTTAGATGTATCCTCCACTAACTATCTTCGCTCCAACTATACCCTTAATTAATTTAGCCCGTTGAACCAACACAATCATATGACTCAGAAGCCTTGGCAGTTCAACCCCTAGTTTAGTTTTAAAACCATCGCTAAGACTTGGAGAGAAGTAGCATAGCAACATGATATTAATGATAGTGGGGTCAAAATCTCCCTTGGTTTTCTTCCATTCTGAATTCGCCATTTCTTAGTCACCACCACATACACTAATGAAAAATAACAAATCCCATGATATATATATATATATATATATATATATATATATATATATATATATATAATAAAAAAAGAAAAATATGTACTCCGAGTTCTCTACCCTCAAAAACAAAAAAATATACATCGAGAGC
>Ga0099822_1004126_pt1 | contig 18839 bp, 13 predicted proteins | sample CowpeawhiteBW_FD_76839 | JGI IMG/M metagenome (GOLD analysis project Ga0099822, IMG submission 76839) | Root nodule microbial communities of legume samples collected from California USA - Cow pea white BW | ecosystem: Host-associated > Plants > Roots > Nodule | place: USA: California | collected...
AATAAAATACATAAACATATATATATATATATATATATATATATATATAAAATTATTATTAATTATTATAAATTATTAATAATAATAATTAATAATAATATTAATATATAATATATATATATATATATATATAATATTGATATATTAAATTATATATATATAATAATAATAATTGTTTTAAGTGATAGTAATTATTAAAATAATAATAATAATTTAATATAATTTATTTTTATTAAAAATTATTAAATAATAGTTTTTAAAATATAATATTTTTAATTAATTTAAGAATTATTTTATATAATTTTATTATAGAGTGTATTTTAGTAATTTTTAAATTTTATTTATGATAATTTTTTATTTAATCTAAATCCACTCATTCTACCTTCTAAATCCTCTCAAAAAAACACACATTCATCCACTCAAATTTACACAAATCAATCTTCACACTCTCCCCAAATCTATTTTCTAAAGCGAACACAACCTAAAGAAATTGGTTTGCATATATAAGTTCATAAGTGAACGACGTCATTACTCTATATTCAATTACAATGTTAGTTTAGATAACCACAATTTTTTTTTCAAGAAATAATATTTCCTCACAATATCTTGTAGCAAACATATATCTATAAGAATCCTGTCAAATGAGCATTCTAATATTCAAAAGTTTTGGTATTTTATTTATATTTATTCTAGAGTCCTTTTTAAGTATCTTAAAATGGAAACGATAATGTATTAATAAATTGACTAACAACACCACAAAATATAAATAAGATTTATTAATAATGAGAAAAATAAGTTTCCCGATAGGTCTTCTACATCTCTCGAAATTTATATTAGATTTTCTTTCAACATATAAAAAAGCATACTTCTCTACCTTCATATAAAATTGATTTCATAGACGTTCTTTTAGTTGGAAGATTATAATGATATTATTTTTAGGTTAAAATATCTTTTTATCCCAATTTTCGTCAAGTTTTTTTAAATAAGTCATAATTTTGGTTTTATGTTCAAATAGGTCCTAATTTTCTTCAATTTTGTTCAATTGGGTCATTTTTTGCTAACATCGTTTAAATCATTAACGACTATGAACAGTGACTGCCACGTGTCACTTCGTGGTTTTTTTGAATTTTTTTATTTTTATTTTTATTTTTTTAATTTTTTTTAATTTTTTTAATTTTTTTAAAATGTACACGTGTCAACCTTGGAGCATGCCATGTGTCACTTTGTGGTTTTTTTGATTTTTTTTAATTTTTTTTTTACATTTTTTAAAAAAAAATTAAATGTCCACGTGTCAGCCTAGTAGCATGCCACGTGTCAAAGTCAATGTTCTAAATTCAATTTGGTCCTTATATTTGTTATTTTTGTTCAATTAGGTCCCAATTTTTGTTAACATTAACCAATTTGGTCCATCTCCAAATTAAAACCAAATTTAATTTTTATATTAAAATTCACATTTTTATTAAATATTTTTATATAATATATTAAAATTCACATCATTATTACTTTGATATAAAAATTAAATTTGGTCACATCTTCAACAGGGACCAAATTGGTTAATGTTAACAAAAATTGGGACCTAATTGAACAAAAATAACAAATATAGGGACCAAATTGAATATAGAACATTGACTTTGACACGTGACACACTACTGGGTTGATACGTGGACCTTTAAAAAAAGTTCAAAAAAAAAATAAAATAAAAAATTCAAAAAAACCATGAAGTGACACGTGGCACACTCATGGGTTTGACAAATGTACATTTTAAAAAATATTAAAAAAATCAAAAAAAATCAAAAAAACCATGGAGTGACACGTGGCAGTCACTGTCATGACCGTTAATGATTTAAACGGTGTTAGCAAAAAAAGACCAAATTGAACAAAATTGACAAAAATTGGGACCAAAAAGGTATTTTAACCTTATTTTTATAATAACTATATTATCAACATACACAACTAAGTAAACATATTTTCCAAGTGAGATATGAAAATAAAAAATTGAATGATTTGTTTCGTTACATTTCATTTTACAAATTTGATCAATGCGACTAAATTTTTTAAACCAAATACAAAGAGATTGCTTGATATTATGAAATGACATATCCAGTTTGCAAACCAAGTACTCCTTATAATCAACAAAACGAGAAAATTGTTTGATATGAATACAAAAAATATGAGAAAAAAAAATACTAATATCAACAACGCATAAACAACATAAAATAATTTTCTAATAGAATTGCTAGCTACAATACTTATTTTAATAATAACCTATATTTAATAGATATTCTAATACAAACATATAATATTATAGAGCACTTATATGAATATTGGACATTTTTATAAACATTGGATATAATTATACGCTTATGATATTAATGATTACTAAAAAAATTTATCAACGGTAGGTAATGAGTTTAAGTTTTATAATAATAAGAAAACACTGCTGACGATAAATTAATAAAGGAAGAAGAAATATTGTATTTAATTGCTCATGATAAGTTAAATTATTTGAAGTTGACATTTGTAATATACTCTAGAACTAATTCAGAGATGCAAAGAATGAAAGAAATATTGTTTTTTTTTTTTCTTATGATTGTTGAAAGTAAAATAAATATTACTTCATGATATTCAGACGTTGAGAAGTATTATTATATGCCACATCACCAACTTAGTTTTAAATCTGAAGATTCACATACAAATGAATATGCTAATCTATAATCTATAATAATATATATAAAAGAATTTCTCTTTTCGTGTTCACAATTTAAAATATTAATTTTATTTTTTAAATATAATAATTTATTAAATTTTGAAAAGTTGACCATTATTTTTATAAATTTTTATAAAATCGAATATTTTTACTTTTTCTTTTCGTCTTTATTTATTAATAGTTATTCTTTCATCTATTATTATATATTTCACTTTATTTTTAATAAATATAATTTTAATTTAAACATTAACTTAAAAATATTACAATATTATTACCTACTGATATACTATCACGCATATTTAAAAAATCATACACAGGCGCAATATCACGCCTGTGTTTATGCTAGTCTTTATTAAAAAAAATATTTTATTAAATTAGTACATTTAATGTAATCAAATAAATTATTAATTTTTAATAAAATATTATGATATTATTTACTAGAACATAAAATATTATTAATAATACAGATTTTTCTTGTTGGAAGATTTATTATATATTAACAATAAAAAAATAACAAATATTGTTATATTTATTTTATAATATTGAAATTTTCTAATTGATTTCTTAGAAATAGAAAATAACAAATGTTACAAATGTTATTATGATATTATGATTTTTTGTTAACAAATAAAAAATATTATTATATATTTAAAATAGAACCTATTACGCTTTTTTATTGATCTGTTCGTGTCCGAAAATAACAAATGTTGTTATACATTTTATCAATAGAAAATGTTGTAATTTTCTGATTGATTTATTAGCAACAGAAAATAACAAATAGTGTTATCATATTTATTGTGATTGCATGATTTTGAGGAAAAATAGTTTTTGTCAACATAATAAAAGAAATCTAGGAGCTACATTTTGCAGAAATAATCATCACTCTCTTCTCTTAGTAGAAAATGAGTACTAAAATAAGCAATCCAGAAATCAATCACCATGGAAATATAGCACGAAGACTAAAGTGGTCATTTCAAATATAGTAGGAAAGCTGTTAGTAATTATGTAGGTGCAGAAAGCAAAAGATAAGTTCGAAATGTAAAACAAACTCGACTAAGAATTACTCCATGTTTTGTAGATACCCAAAACGGTTCAATCATCTCCCGCCAAGCCAAAATATTGCAACACGAAGAATTCCAAAGTCGGGATCGGAGATCTTTAAATTACATTAAATATTTGCCCCTCAGGTATATAATTTTGTCATCTTTAAGAGTGGGCAGGGAAGAATATTACAACAATTCCATAATTTGTGTAGTGCACGAAATGCGTGCGAGTTATACATTTTTTCAGGGATGTCACCTCTCGTGAATAGGATGTGTTTGATCAACTGCCCATGTTCATTCATGATAGAGTGATCCATGACCTGCCCATCTCCTATTACCGATTACTATTAGAAAGTAAACAAAGATGTGTTTACTTAATTTTATTTGCGTATATTAACTAAAAGGGGTACAAAATACATAATTGGAGACCTCTTCTACATTAGCACCAAAAATAAATTCCATCACTACATGGATTGATGCCGAGGAAAAATAACCTCTTTTTTTGGGAAGCCTGCGCGATGAAGCAGCAATATATTGACAATATTGCAAATATTGAAACAAATGCCAACTTTAAAACAACAACCAGCCTCTAATTGTCCTCCAGATTGAAAATTCCACAATGAAGAACATCAATTAGGAGAAGGACAAGTTGAAAGCTGAAAAATCCAGATCCGTCGTTGACACCCATCCTGTGGCATCGTTCTTCCCCACAGCTCCCCTAGTCCGTAAATTCAAATCCCAATGTTAGGAAACTCCCAGAGGCGGACAAAGCTAATGAAATGGATCCAACAAAAATTGAATTTAGAAGGAAAACAAACAACGGGCACTAACTTCCAAGCATAAAATTGTAACAAACCTTTTTGTAGACAAATTATTAGGTATGTAAAAATTTCCTGGGAATACTAGTCCTAGACAACAAAACTTGTCACGTGACAATTACCAACATCATTCTTGTGCATAGTTGTGGAATGTCAAAACATAAAAGCAAACTAATCTACCCTTGTATGTGCTTCTGCAAAAAGGTAAAGCACCGGAAGGAACCCCCAGTTAAATATTTCAAATTCCTTCAAAAAACAAGAATGAAACAATTTTTGTATTCATCATATATCAATGAATACTATCTAGTTTGTTTTCTGAAACAATGTCCTCAAGGCACCTGTAACGTTTGCCTTTATGCATTAGAAATCCACCAGTAACTCACCCACCATGCCAACACACACGGGGTGCTAGCACATCCACAGAGAGAGAGAGAGAGACAGAGAGAGAGAGAGAGAGAGAGTACCAAGTTCACCAGATTGTTGTCCTTCTTGAATGATGCCTCACAATGAGGATTCCCTAGAGGGACAAAAAGTCAATCTCATCTGAGCTTTCCTCGTATATCACGTAGTTGGCATCTTGACCATCCTCATTGCCACTTCCCTGATCACTATTGTAGCTGCTTTCAGATGTACTCATAAAAATTGATCCATCTGACGTGTGGCTACTCAATTGTGAGGGCAGACTTATCTCACTATTCATATCAGCATCAAATGTCTCCATATAACTGCGGAACGATCAGAAAACAAAAACTGGTGCCGATTATAGAATGAAATAAAAAAATCCCTCCACCTGTAATAAATTAAGGGCACCAGAATCCAAAAATACTTAAACTGAAAACTATCTAACCTTCCTTCTGCTGATGGATATTCAGCCACCACACACATATCAGGTCTCGTTTCCAAAACCTGTTTTATAGGCATAATACTGGAACGCAACCCCAAATTTGTAAATAAATAAAGAATAAAAAGTGTCATTGAAAAGGTCAAAGTAATTCAAGGAACTCATGTGCTAACCATTACCTAGAGTTGTAGCACCTGTGATACCAATCAGCCTCAGATGCTAAACCTTCCCTATTGGATATATCCTGTTTAAATGTAAATGTGACAACACGAATCAAAATTGAGTCAAGCTGAAACATCACTCTTATTTTATAAGCTAAAACATATTTCTATATACCCACAAGATGTACAAGAAATTTGAAATCTCCAGCAAGAATTGCAGTCAACAGCCTCGCGACTTCCATCTGCACATAGAAGTATTAATGTTTCCGAGGCATCTGAGTTAAAAGAGAAAAGGTAGAAAAGTATTTCAGACATTACCTCTTTGAGATGCATGCAATCCCTTAAAATTAAGACCTCAAGAAAATTTCCCCCATTGCAGCTTCCAAGGTTTCTGAAAAATAAAGGTTTTAGTACTTTTAATCAATCTACTAGACGGACAGAATGTAACAGGCTCTAGAAAAGCCTTGTTAGATACAACTGACCTTAAGAAGTTACCAGTGATTGAATAAGACGTTGAAAAGTCAACATACTTCAATTTCCTAAATCCCTGCACATTCAGTTTAGAATTAATAACTCTGACAACATGCAGCTTTTCTTTAACTTCCATGAAAAGGAAAAGTTAGGATAATGTTATCTAATTTAAAATTAATCGTCCAAACTTCAAAAACAAAATGGTAGCTTCGAATCACACATCAATAAAATATTAATATAATACCGCCACCATTTTTCCCTATAGGTATAAAAATGACCACCAATATGTAGCGCATAATATTGCAAAATTATTATTCAGAAAACCAAATTTGCTCACCAGTAATTGATAATCACAATGAAATAAATAGACTTAAAGCTCATACATTGTAAAACATCAATATATACTCAACGCTCCATGATAAAAGACAAGTTACAGGCTGCAAAAGTTCACAAAATTACCTCTAAATTCAGCACAAGATAGCTTTTGGGTGTAAAAAGTGCAAACAAAAAAAAGTCAAGTCTACAATTTCCAACTAAAGTAAAATGCAGAAATTGAATATACAAAAGATAGAGTTAAACATGAATCTTTTAATGAATAAATTAATAAAAAATTTACTGGATTGACAAGAGCAAATGGGGACACACTGCACAGTGTAAAATATGCTAAAATTAAGAACTTGAAACTTAGTACATTGAAAATTGCAACTTTCATGAAAACATACCTTAACCAATACACGAACTTTGCAATCATGTAGCTTAAACCCTCTAAGGGATAAAGAAGTTAGATGAGGACAATTGTTTACTAGCTCAAAACAGGTTTGTGCTTTCAAGCTGTCATCTCTACCTGAAAATCAAAAAGAGATAAGTAGAGATATAGAAAGTCGTAAAAGGTAACATATAGCTCAGAAAGTAAGTTACCTGTTTTAGAAGACTCGAAAAACAAGCGCTCTATCAAGTGGCAGTTTGCACTTACTGACATTAATGTTTGCCTCAGCTCAACATGGCTAGCATGTCAGGAAAAAAAAAAAAGGAAAGAAATGGATCATCAACAAACACTATATATATAGAAATGACCTTCTCTTTTAAATAAAACAAATTAGTAAAAAAAGACAGACACAGATACACATTAAATGCTTATCACATGTTCATATTACAGCAGAAAGTATTCCCATCTTAACATGGCATATGGAATTTAATATATTTCATGTTCCAGATCATAAGAATTTAAATTTCAGTCCCATAATCTTCATGTTTAACAACTTTCAGGTTCATGTGATTGTTGGGACTCTAGGAGTAATACAGAAAATTGATAAGAAGTTATGGGACTCTAGAAGTAATACAGAATAATTCCTTTACATAATTGTTGGAAAAAAAATTGAAATTTTAATTGGTTTGGAGGCACAACAAGGCTTTGAAAAGACATTCTTAAAAAATAGATTTAGACCTAATTCAACTTTACAAAATCAGCTTGCAAGGTGAGATTTGTCCCATTTATACACTATAATTTGGCCACATCTCTAGTTGATGTGGATCTCTAATACACTCACTCCATCACTGCAAGGACTGGAAATCTTGTAGGACTAGATATTTGTAAGTGCTCTCATGGCAAGTAATATGATAGGCCAAACAAAACGTGTAGGAGAATATCTGGGGTGGTTTATTGGGAAGGAGTGAAGAAAGATTCCAGCAGTTCATAGTAAAATGTGAAGTACACAAGAGAAATAAGAATCAAAATCAGTACCCCACTGGTCTCCTGCACCGTTGCCTATTCAGACCCAAATGTAGAGTGACATCTCCATGCAGTTTTGGCTTTAGGTCATCGTTTCTCATCTAAGGAGAAACCCAGATTTTTATATTTGAAATAGTAAAGTACCAAGTGTTCTCTAGTTCCATTATATCAAACAGGGATGGACCAAATCTTGCTCAGGCACTTCTATTTTCAAAGTTATTCAAACGAGTTGGAACTAAACTCAAGAACAGCTATTCTTACTTAGCCTCCACAAGGTGGTAAATAGAGGTTTGGATTTTTGAGGTATGTCACAAACGTATAAGCAGTGGCCACAATCATTCAGTTGGAATGAATGTAGGTTAAACACAAATGACGCCCTTTAGAGATTTGTATGGAAGAAAACATGCCTTGCTTTTTATAGGGAGCACATTCCCCTCAAACATGGACATGTATACCAGCTCACTAGACTCTACTACAAGGGACACAATTTTGGATGAATTGAAACATAATTAACACCAAATTAATGTTGCACTACACTGCTACAAGGATAACATCAAGCTCTGCACGGCATAATATTGCACTGTCAAAGAAAGAGAAAAGCAGTCCAAGATTCAATGGACCATGTCACACGATCCTCTATTTCATCTCATTTTGTTGAACAGGGCTGTATCAGGCTCATATAGTCCTCTGCCATTGCCCAAAGTATTGACAGACAATTGGCAAATGCAGACAAAACCTAAGGATTTTTTGAACTTGTGACACACTGCTGGTGTGGAAGATGAGTTGCTCGTACATGACCTACATAAGAATTCTTCATAATGTATCACTATCTACCTATAGGTCACTTCAAAGGTCTACTGAAAGTCTGTCTCACTGTCTTCTAATCATTTTTTGTTCTACTCCTGGTCAAATTCAACCAGAATACCCAACCTGAATATGGCAGATCGCAGATGGAATCTAAAATAGTACATACAGTAGATTATAAGGAAGTGCACTGATCACAGAAAAAGAGATCCATTTTCTTCATGTTTAACACATTTTAACCAATAACATTCTCATATGCATCATCCACCAGCAGTGAGAAAATGCTTATAACAAAAAGAAGGGAAAGATCAAGAGTTGAAGGAAATAGACTTACAGCCCAACAATTTCCAAATCAAGGAGAGATGGGCATGCAGACAATGCTGCACCAAGGGATGCATTATCCATTCTCTCAATATTATACAAGTGTAACTTTCTTAAAAGAGCCCTACAAAAACAAATATAAGAGCCCATATAAAACATATCACCTGAACACACTGGATACTTAATAAGTCCAGAAAAGAAAAATACCCTGGGGCACCACCATCACCACTTAAAGGGCTTAAGCAACACCTTGTTAGAATGGATGACTCCCTCCCTTGTCGAGATCTCTTATCATTCCATGAAAAGTTTGATACTTCTACAATAGCATTTCTTATGGTACAAACAAATGGTGGACAAGATCCAAGTGAAGTAGTAGCGCCAGGGACAACACCAAGCTTAAGAGACCTTATTAACAGAATTATAATATGTGAGAATATAATAACGCAAGAAAAGATAGATCACAGTGTAATGCAGGACCAAGAAGTTAACATAAGGTAAAATAATGAGAACGGTTATGCTTTATGGTTGAAAGCCAACAAAGTTTACATGGTTAAATTCACTTAAAATGATGAAATTAGTTGCACAAATTCAAATAGGAGCTGAAAAAATATGAGTCATTAATGAAATGTAAGCACCAAACCAGATGAGACAGACCAACCAAACAAATAATCAATATGCAACAAAATAGCCGCCCTACCCTTTCCTTTTCTTTTTTTCCTTTTACCAATATGAGCAAAGGTGAAGTACAGTAGGGAAATGATCGGCCCAGTAGGCGATTCATTTTGCACTATCACAAAGTATTCACCAAAACCACCAGTTGGCAGTAAAATGAAGTTTCATCCGGAGCAAAAAATATATATAGCACGGAAAGGACATTTCAAACCTTAGTGCCTTTCCAGCTCGCTGAATCATCGTAGCAACTACTGCATTGTTAACCTTCGGAACAAGTGTTGTCAAATCAAGATTTGTATAGCACAGAGGATCTTTAGCACATTTGCTAAACATTGAACAAGTAGCTGATGCATAGCACAGGCTCTGGGTATCAAGCATTGAGAACACCTGTGTATGGGACTCAAAATCAGTACACAGAGAACTTACCAATTACTTCATGGACACATTCAAAAACTCTTAGAAATTAGTCTTAGGACTCAACACTATAAATCAGCTCGTAAAATGAGGATTGTCTAAAATTTATAAGCTCTCCTTAAGCCAATCTCTCAGTATGGGACTAATACTTACCCAATTATGCTGCAATTCCCAGCCCCCAAACAGACTACAACTATGACGAGTTAGGGGTAACCGAAATTAAAGTGGCTTTCCAACAAAACAATGATTAGTTTCCAATAACAATTGAAATTTTGGCCGTTCTTCAAAAATACTATAAATCAGGTCAAACATGTGCAGCCATCGTTTGTGCAAAATGCAACTGCAGTCCATAATCTCGTGCTACATGCTTCTCCGCAGGTACGTTTTATGCATAGTCCTCGTATACATATACTCAGAAAACTCGGATCCAATTATATTCAGCAAAAATCATTTCCACTCTAACTACACATACATAATATAAAGAAAAAGCTTCCCTACGAGAAAGGGGGCGAAATAACGAAAATCAGCATTATTTAACTACACATCTACCAACTTAATTAATAAGCATACAGACACGGAAGGTAACACAAAAATCAACAAAAAGGGAAACAGAGGAACGGTAGTAACATTAACGTGTAGCATAGCATGATTACATTAATACTGAAATAAAAAGAAAAGGAAAAGGAACTCCGGAAGAAGGGAAGGGAAGCGAAAGTGACCTTGATGGTGAGGTCCGGAGGGAGGGGCCAGGCGAGGGAATTGTGGTTGGAAGCGCGTTTCCGAGAGGAGTGTTTGGCGGCGTCAAGGAGGAGAGAACCCATTTTAAGAGCGCGATCGATAAGATCGGGGTCGGAGGGGACCGATTGGAGAAGCCTCTCGAAGGAGAGATCGAGGGCGAGAGAAGGGAGGTCGGAGAGGGAGAGAAACGCGTCCAGAAGACGCTCCACATCGCTCAGGTTCTCCACTCTAGGGTTTTGCGACGGACATGGACGCTTCGCCATTGAGGGCGTAGACGACGACGACGCCGCTGATGACGCACTCACACTGTGAAGGACAACGGAATCCATACCCAGGGCCGACGAGAGTGAGTGAGTGAGTGACTGAGTGGTAAGTGGTTTGGTTTGGTTTGGTTTCTTCACATTCACACGACCCTCACCCTCTCTGATTCCGTGCCTATGGCTATGTACCGCTGATAGATCCTATGCGTTTCAGTGCCGGTGCCTGTCGCCTTAGCGCCACGTGGACCATCACATGGTTCACAACCCTCCATCTGTTCAAAACCATTATTTTTAAATTCTTTTTTCTTATATTACCTTTTCCTCTCCTTTGTTAGTTCTTTCTCGGACAAGCCTTTTTTTTATTTTGTTATTTACCCTCCTCTCCTTCGACATGACATATAATCCACGTCACTTCACTCCCATTGTTTACTTCCATGCCCAATCAAAATAAATTCTTGGTTACGCACCTCCTAATCAAACTCTGACAGGTACACATTATACAAAAGTGAATGTGCTATTATTTTTTTCTTTTTATTACGTCTACAATCTTCTGTGCTTCCTGACAGCTGTTTAAAAAAAGACACTACTTGAAAGTTTATAATATTATACAAACGCCAAATTGATTCCGTCATTCTTTTCTGCTACTCAAAAACCAATTGGCTGCTCGAAAAGAAATAACTAAAATACACGTTTAATTATTCTATGCAATACTACTGTATAATTGAGTCTCTGCTTTTGCTGAATAACTATCCATATAAATAAATTAATCTTTCAGACAAATAAAAGATATTTATTAAATAGATTCAGCCGCAGAGCCAGAAAACGCTACCGAGAGGACGAAGCAGCCCAACCGCGATGGTCGTTGAGACAGTTAAAAAACGCTGATTTAATAAAATACTAACATCTGAATTTTTACATGTTTCATAACACACCGATTGTAGGAAGTAAAGTAGCAATTGGACATATAGATAGTATACATCATATGAATATGTCGTTTTAGCAAACATGGATTAACTAGCTGTCTCTAGGAGCAGGCATTATCCTAAACCTTTCCTCAGATGTTTGGTTGACCCCACTAAATCTCTCTTCTGCTAGAAGTGACTGTAAATCACTGCCATTTGCCAAACTGTTAAACTCAACTGCTTTAGACGGCAATGTCGGATAACGCCGTTGGCAAAATGTCATTAACCTCTTCACGGATTGCAGGTACTTGCGAGTGGTCTCGTCATTCATGATGTGAGCAACACTGTTAGTGTAGATCTTTTCACGAGCAGATCTTTCATGAATACCAACCATAGTGACTCCAATAGGCCAGGGTGCATTCCCGATGGCCAGCTTGATATAATGGTCCATTGCTGCCAGATAATCTCGCTTCATACAGCATTCAACCACCACCAACAGCGCCTGTCGAATGTCATCAGGAAGAACCTGAAAATAGAACACACCGCATACATTCCATTAGTTAAATACTTCAGAAAACAATCAAAACTGACACATGCCTCATCAACAATAAAATTCTATGATTACTTCTCAATCAATATGCATTACTTAAACAGTATGTACTAGTAAGAAAAGGAACGTATATGCTAAATATTCAACGGTTATAGCCATGCTCAGTAAATCCTTTGGTTCTCTAGTCCAACGGAGAACCTATAGAGGAGACACTTACTATATATATCCTTCTAGAACGGACACAAGCATTGGAAAGTGAAAGTCAATTATATCTCACACTTGCCCTGTCAATTTGCTTTGTAAACTTGCACTGTGCAAATTGGCAAACAATATTGCTCCCAAAACTTGTTAGCCCCAAGATGGATGCTGACAAACAGAAATTCTGTTTGGGACTCTTGGAATAAATAATCTTAAATAGAATTTATTGTAAAGGTGTGTGTTTAATAATATACCTAGTTCCTTGATATATCTTTTCATATTTTCTAATCTTCCCTCTCATATATTGTATCTTATGTATCCCAAGTTATTATAAATATGAATTTCTAGTCACTAACCTTCCACCACTGTCGTTTCTCTCTCTTGAAACCAACCCTAGGTTGCCTTTTGCTCTTTCACCGTGGACTGTGCTCCTGCCTCTACCTTGTTCAACATGTCTTCAAGGACTATGTCCTCTTTTTCCAAGACCCCTTCCATAACTTTAGAGAAATTAAATAAAAAAACTACTTATCTCGGTTTGCATTTGGTTCCTTGGCCAAGTTTTCCATAATCATTTAGGAGATGGGAATTCAGTATCACTAGATCAAATTCAACAGTGGAAGAAAATTGATAAAATTGATTTCCAGCTTTGTTCTCCACTTTGGCAATCAGTAGAGCCCAATATTTTGAGCACTCTTAGATCCTTCAAAACGTGTAATTCCTTTGGAAAAAAGGCCCAAAATATTTTCACAAACGGTATCCAGTTAATAGATCCGGGAACATTACGTTGGAAATGCCTCCTAATAGATCCAGGGAACTTTTACCGTGTGATCTTGCTGAGATTTCTTCCCTTACTTATATATTATATACATTAATCTAAAGATGTTTCTGCGCCCTGCTGCTAACCAAAAGTCTATGATTCGTGTACACTGTTACTTACTAGACAACTTATCATTTTTAGGATCAGATTGAGCATCATCCTATACAATGAATGAGATTAAGCACAAAATCATATTTTTCAGAATTAACCATATTATTAATCAAGCTAAAAGGTTTGGCTAAATTATGACCGAAAAAGTTTCACAACGTGATTGCTGAGAGAAGAGGGAGGCGTGAGATAATAAACTGATATGCAGGTTCGATAACATTTCTGATCAGCATGAAGAACTACACCTACACAACCAATTTTTGCACCACATTACCTCTCCCAATTTCAAGTTTTCAACAATAAAAAACATCCTTAAGTTGGCTACATTGATCTATTAAGCCCGTTAGACTACTCCTACGAGAATGTTTGGATCAGATTATTTTGGGGGAAATAAATCTTTCTCTTGGGAGCTTCTTTGAAAAATACTTTTGAGGAAAAATTATAGACTATTTCCTTAAAAAATGCTTTTCAAACATGCTTATAATTGATACATAAAGGATTTGTCAATGCCAAGAAGTAATGAACTATATTTATTAGCATTGCTTAGCACCATAGGCAGGCATATTCATCACGATATCTGCAAAACTATTATGCTGGACAGTAATATGATGATGTCCAGAAAACGAAAGAAGATGGTGAAATTAAATTAAATTGGTAGACAAAGAACATAACTAATTAGTTCAAAATTAACGGTGTATGAAGTATGAAATCTAGAGTTGTCAAAACGGATAACCCGGCTCAACCCACCATGGGTTGATCACTTAATGAGCCAACCTAATCCGCCTCACTTATTAACGAGCAAACAAAAAATCGAACCTGGCCCAGCCCACCACGGGTTGATAGGTTAAACGAGTTGACTCATGGGCTCACTTAATTAAAAAAATACAATTTTTTTATTTTTTTCAGTCAAAACTAAATCATAATTCTATTAAAATCTATATAAACTTCAATACAATCCAAATACAAACCAAAATCACAAAAGTACAAATTATTTGTGTTGGTTAAAAAAACAATCCAACCTGACCCAAATGCAAAGATCAACTTAACAAAAAACACTTGTGTGACCCTTTATTTGCAGGTTGGCTCACCAACCCGGCTCACCACAGGTTCAATTGGGGTGAGCCGGGTTCTAGATGGACCAAGCCAAAAATCAACCCGTATTGAAATTTGTAAAAAAATTTCAACCCAACCCGGCCCGAACCCGTGGTGGGCTGGATTGACTCGTGGGTTCCAACCTATTTTGATAGCTCTAATGAAATCTAAAGAAAAAAGAAAGAATGGAATGCTGGAAAAAAAAACGCTCTGTAAGATGTGAGAGAAAGAATTCAAACAGAGGCAAGGCAACTGTTACACGAGCAAACTTAACTGCAGTTACTCCTCGCCAGTCTAATTGCAGCCTAAAGGGGTTGATATCCCTAATAGACAGTAAGCATGATCTAACTTGTGCTTATAATGTTTGTACCGTCCATATCTTACGATATCTTACAAGTCAATTTTGTGATGATGAATTAGGTACTGAACCCAATTAAGAAAAAGAGTGGAACGATCAAGGAAGAAGGGTGGCAAATCCTATTATGTTTCTAGAGCTAAAAAAACAATAGAAAATAGGGGAGAAATCAGAATTTTACCCAAAATAAAATCTTAACATTGTTTCAGAGTACAAATTGGGGTTTTGAAACTTATACCAAGGTAGCACCAAAACATAGCTCACAAAAAGATGCTATTTGAGCCATTATTTGAATCCTTTAGCAGCCTAGGGCCACTACTCCATTGTAGCGCAACTGCTACTGTGCAGAATCACATACATACCCTCAGAATAGCATTACACTACTACCAGTCATACGGTCCTACTAATACAAAATCATAGCAGAATAGATAATACCACCATGCTCTCGCATACACCTAGGTTACATGTATATACTTCACTGAAGACATGATGACAAGAGCTTACTTTCCGTCTCTCTTCATTGAAATTATACTTCAGAAAGTTCTATTTAGTGGAGTTATTCTCTCAAACATTTAACAGTTAACAACATCATCCAATCACAAAGCCATGACAAATTACACAAGGATAACCAATCAACAAAATCCAAAGCATACAAAAGCCATGAGGAGAGGAAACTCACCTTCTTCCTACAAAACTTGAACAGCGGATTCAAGTAACGCGCACACTGCTTAAACGTAGCAACCATGGATTTCCCCTTAGCCGTGCGCTTCTCCGACTCAGGCTTCTCGTGCAACTCCTGCTTCCACTCGTTCAGGAGCTTCTTGAAAAACACCAGAATCTTATCCTCATCGCACAGCTCCTCGAAATTCGCCTTCATACGCTTCAAATCTTTATCGGCATCGGCGCCGCTAGAGCCTCCCTCGCTCAAGTCGTCGTCGCCACCTCCACCCTCTCGGTCCTCAGTGGCACCGTCGTCGGGCTTCTGTCGCTTCCTCTCGCCAATGATCCCGGTCTTCTGGCGCTTCCGCAGCTCAGCAATGTCGCGCAGGAAGTCGTTGGTCTGCCCCTCGGTCATGTCGCTGTCCACCTCAAACACGCCAGCCTTGAGAACGTGCTTCAGGCGGTCCAGCCTGGCATCGTCGTCCTCCCCGAAGAGCGTGATTGGCTGCTTCAGGAAGCGGAGGCGGCGGATGACCTCGGGTTTCGGGAGGACGAGGTTGTCGATGTTTTGTTCGTCAGTAAGGGAGGTGGAGGCGGCAGCGACGGCAGAGGAGGATGAGGCGGAGGCGGTGTTCGAGGAGGTGGGGGCGGCGGTAGCGGGGTCGGAGGACGTTGCGTGGCGCTTTTGCGACTTGGCTTCCAATTCGCGCTTCTCTTGCTCGCGGAGTTTTTGGATTTCCTTCTGTTGGATCTCGGAGCGCTTGAAGAATCTCTTGCCGCCGGTGTCTTGCGCCAGAGATTGACGCTTCTTTAGAAGCTCTTGCTTCAGAAGATCCATCTAGGGTTTGCGACGACGCGGTGGTGGAGAGTATGGTGATTTCAATTCAGTCCTTCGGATTAAAACTAAAAACCCTTACAGGATAACCCCGACGAATTTTAATGCAGCCGTTTCCGGAGTAAAATTTAAAGATTTGAAAATTGTATTATATTCTTGATATATTACGAAATATTCTTAAAGTATTTTGTTATATTTTAAAAATATTATAAAATATCTTTAACATATTTATAAGTGATATTTTATGATATAATCATTTATTATCATATTTTATAATATTTTTAAAATATATAATGTGTTTAAAATATTAAGATGATATAATGATTTATTATTATGTCTTAAAATATTTTATAATAAGTATTTTATTATATTCAATATTATTAAAAGATTTAGAAAAGAACACTAAAGTAAGAACAGTAACTCATCAAGAACCTAAAATCCTGGATGAAGTTTTTGAAGATGAAAGTTTTAAAATAATGAAAGAGGAGCTATACCAATTAAAAAGAAATGAAATTCAAACCTTGAAGAGTTCACCCAAAAGCAAAAGGGCTATAAGGCCAGGTGGATGTACACAAACAAGGTAAGATTGTCAGAAACAAGCACAAGCTAATATCTAAAGGTTATTCACAACAAAAAGGTATAGACTACGATACACCTATTTTTAAATTATAAGTCATTCACATATTGTTATCATTTGCAACATTTAGTAACATTAAACTTTATCAAATGTATATCAATAGTGCATTTAAAAATGGATATATCGGGAAAGATGACTTCATTTTAGTACAAATATATGTAGGTATATAATCTTGATGCTAAGAATGAATAATTATATAAAGATTTTTCTAGTATTATGAAGCGTGAATTTGAAATTAATATCACTGGACGATTAAGTTTTTTTCTTAGTTTGCAAATTAAACAAACTAAGGATCATATTGACATTCATCGTACCAAATATGCTAGAGAATTTCTTAAACTTAGAACATGTAAAGAAATGAAGACCACAAAGCATACAAGTTATAACACAAATCAAAATTGTAGACCACATTCTGTATAAGTAGACAAATGCATTATTATTATATCTTACTGCATCAAGACTTAATATTATATTTAGTATTTGTATATGTGCATGTTCTAAATCTAATCCAAGAGAGATACATTTAAGTGGTGTTAAGAGAATTTTTAAACATCTAAAAAGCATTACTAATCTTGGTCTTTACTAGAAAAAGTGATAAAGTAATTTGTTGCAGGGATATTGTAGTGCAAACTATTCAAGTGATAAAATTGAAAGAAAAGACGCTAACGGAGACACAAACTTCTCATAGTCAACCTTAACAATTATACACCTGTTAGTTTTTCTTTTGAATTTATTTATGGTCTCATTTGCGACTACCACACTATCAAGCATACCTCTACCTTCCAAAATTGCAGATTGGGAGAAGTCTATAATATTATGTAAGACCCTTTTCAACCTTAAAGATAATGTTTTGGATATTATCTTATACATACACTAAACTAAGGGAATAGGTCTATACTCTCCCAAATTTTGTGGATTTTCACATTTTTGAACAGGGTTAAAAAAATGCATTACCTCCCCTTGACCATATTCCAGACATGAAATTCATTAATGGCTTTTAGGATGACTGCTTTAATTATTTTCCAAAATTTATTTATAGAAATGAAATTAGAACCATTTGGGCCTGGGCTTTTACTGCTCTCACAATCCTCTTAACTTCCTCTTCGGTAAACTCTTTAGTTAATTCCAAATCATCTTGTTCATTAATTTGGTAGTATTTAACATTACCAGTGTGTATTTGATATAATGTTTTATCCTTACGTTTTTCCGCAAAGTATGTCATTATCTTTTCTTTAGCCACCCCTGGTTCCTCACACAATTCTTTTTGAATTGTCATACCTTTAGTAAAATTCTTCGACTTCCTTCAATTTGTTGATAAGGGAAATAACCTAGTATTTGTTTCTCCTAACTTCAACCATTTAAATTTTTATTTTTGTTTCGTAAGAATTCTTGTATAAACAATAGTCTTTTAAGATAAGCAAAATGTTGAGATCTTTCCTTCTTTTATTCATCATCTATTCGTTCATCCTCATCCACTCTGTCATATTGACTCATTTTTGCTACCAACCTTTGCTTCTCCTTATTTATGTTGCCATAAATGTTTTTGTTCCATACTTTTAGAGTGTGTTTGGATAAAGTATTTCAATGAAGCAATTCATTTTTTTGAAGAATTTAGATTTCTTTGTAATGAAATGCTTTGTTTGGATAGAGAAATTAAAAAGCATTTCAAATGCAAGCATTTTTTTGAAGGATTTCAATTAGCTAAA
>Ga0099822_1004127_pt1 | contig 18837 bp, 12 predicted proteins | sample CowpeawhiteBW_FD_76839 | JGI IMG/M metagenome (GOLD analysis project Ga0099822, IMG submission 76839) | Root nodule microbial communities of legume samples collected from California USA - Cow pea white BW | ecosystem: Host-associated > Plants > Roots > Nodule | place: USA: California | collected...
ATATATATATATATATATATATATATATATATATATATATATATATATATATATATATATATATATACTCTACAACAAAAACAATGATTAATAAAATATTTTCCTTTAAAATAAGCAAATTAGCTAACTTAATATAAAGAGTTATCACGAAGTTGAAGTTGTTTTTAATTTAATAGTATATGTTTTCTCTTTTTTTAAATGAGGTAAATAACAATAAAATATTTACATTCATTCTGTATTTCCTCAAAATATAATTTATTCCATTCACTTTTTTTTATCAATACCAACAAAATAAAAATATACCACCTTATGCATTTTATCAACCGTTATCGTAGTAAATACTAATAAAAATTATGAAACACTTTTTTATAAAAACAAAATATTCTATAACATGTACTTTAAAAAATATTATTATATATTTTTTCGAAACTAATTCTGATTCTCCAAACTAGTCATTAACATTTATAAGGACATAATGGGAAGAGGATTTCTTTGTCTGTAATGTGTAGGCAAGTTTGGCGTAATTGATCGTTCAGTCATGATTAATGCCATAAACGTCTTTCCTTTTTCATTTAAAAAAAATAAAGAAATCAAGACTAAAGAGTCAATTCTCTATCTCTTTGTCAACAGATAAAAGCCGGTTATTTAATTCAAGAAAATAAATTATATTTTAATAAATACCGACCACTTTATTAAAAATACAAGAAATTAGATATATTCATTTATAAAAATTATACTATTATTCTATTTTTTTAAAGTGATTTAGTATAGACCATTAATTAATATATCAATATTTCCTTAAAAAAATTAATGAACCATATTAAATCGTTAGAAAAAATAAATAATAAAAGTCAAAAAACGAATATCATACCATCATTTTTCTTATTTAAAACGTGAATACACATCTTTTGAACTGCGTCATTCACTTGTTTACTATACAAAAACTCAAATCCTGTAGCTACTGTTTGATTGATCCTCTCACTATTCCCACATAATATAATAAATGATGAATAAGTAATATTGATATTAAATAATAATACTGTAAGAAGTAAGATAAGTAATACGAAAATAATAAGCGATAATATTATTTATTTATTTTGATTAATTTTATTTATCCAATATTATTCCTTTATCCGATCCGATATAATTAAATTTACTCCGAATTTCTTGTCAGGGATACGTTTTTTTTTCAGCGTAGCCACACCGGCTAAGAGAGATATGTTGTTGAAACTCGAAAGCTTTATGTTATCAAATATTCGAAATTGTATTGTCGTTTCGTAATGTCATATCAGGCCAGTTTTATCGACACGCAGCGCAGGTGTTTCGGACAATTTTTCCCGGTTTTGACTTAAATAGTGATTAACACTAAAAATGAAGGCTTATCTTCTGTCAACATTTCTACAACCTTATCCTCTTCCTCTAAGTCTAATACTCCATATGATGATGTTAAATAAAGTGAAGGAGGAAAAAATTAAAATGGAAATATTTTTATGAATTAAAATAAAATAAAAAAAAATTATATTATATTTAATTTATTTATATTATTTGATATATTTTTGTTATAATATTAAATTAAATATTATTATAAAATATGTTTGAAATGTTAAATAAATTTAATAAAATTTGATTAAAATAATTAAATTTATGTATTTTAAAAGATGAAAAACGAAATCAGTCAAAAATTTTAAAATAAATTAATTTTAAAATTTATTGAGAGTTAAGAGAAAAAATATATTTAACCCTTATTATTATAATAAAAAAATCATTATTGATAATCAATTTTAAAATTAGTATATTGTATTATGTAAGATAATATTTCAAAGCATTTATTATTTTAACATCGAAACGATTATACTGAATTGATGGTTAATAGCCCAACTGATTGGAACAAAACAACAAATATATGATTACAAATTAATTACATCTACCATTTGCATTATCATACAAGTACTTTTTTATGCAATTTATTCCTTTTTTCTGTTTTTTTTTTGCGTCCTTTGAATTGAAATATTTTCTTAATAATATTTTTTATGATCTAATACATTTATAGATTAGTTTTAATCCAATTTTATAGACTTACGTGATGCTTAAAAGGTGTTAATTATTTAAAAATAAAATTGTAAGAAAATCATATACACAAAAATTAGTTGTGAATTGTGAAAAGTATAAGAACTATATATACATTAGCGTAAATATATTCATTTATTTTATTTTAATTAGCAACTTTGTAATTAAACCAGTACTGTAATAATTAAATGATTTAATTTAATAACATGGTTTTTGGTGGTTTGACGTGACCGTTTAAACTATTATACCTCGCTGTTATCCACGACCACGAGTCATCAATAGTAAATTTTAATATTAATACATGGTCTTTCGATCAATAACTTTTAGATTTTTATATATATTAGAAATTTAAAATAATATACAGTAACATTATAGTTGCAAAAAAAATATAAATGACTTCATATAATAGTAAAACAATATTCGAAAGTAAAATTAAAACAGTTTTTGATAAATACGTTGCGGATGTCTATCATTCTCGTTCTTTCAAATGGCCCAATCCTTAACTATAACAATATCTTAGTGTCTGACAAGTTACATTACAAACTATTATTATTAGACAAAATCATTAAAATATCTTTTTCTTTTTTTTTTTTAGTTTCTCTATTTAATCGACGATTTCAATTTCTGTGAACTTTCTTGGAAAAAAAGAGATTGGATGAGCGAAGAATCGCAGACTGTTCCGCTTCTTCATCGAACTTGCCATTGCCTTTGACCCTTCTATCTCTCCCTTTCCCTTTTCTCCATATCTTCATAACTCTTCATTCGCTCGTCGAATCAGGAACACTGAATCGTGATTCGCTGTGTATGACGAGCGCTTCGGAGCTATTCCACACCAGAAGGCATCGATTGGGACGAAATGCTATCGATCTAGGGTTCGACACAGAACTCCAAGCCGCCGATTCTTTCCGCCGTCGCCACCACGTGCGCCGCCTCCGTCATCACCCGGTATATTCATTTTCCTTCTGTTCTTGCCCTATCCCACAGATTAGTTACTGCAATTGAAAGTTGAAATTCCTGAAGATTTGTATGCATAGTACCTGTTGAATTGTTTTTACGAGCGGCATGTTGATATGATATTAGTGTTGTGGCTGTGACGATTAGATTTTTTATGAGGTGAATTTTTTGGTCGTTAGGAGCGTGCATCTGATAGAGTCGGTGGGCGGTATCGACGGTCTTTCATAAATGATAGCGTTGATTCTGAAGAAACCGTAAGAGGCAGTCTTGGAGGAAGTACCAGTGAGAGGCTACCTGTGGGCGTTGTTCTTGCACGGGCCAGACTCCTTCAGAGGTTGAGAGGGGAACCTCTGTCTAGAAACAGGTGTGCTTTGACCTCTATGTATGTTAATGTATCTATCTATCTACATTATGTTATTGCCCCACCCTGAAATAAATATATTAATTGTTTGGTACGGAAAATTTTTATTTATTTTCTTTTTTTTATTATTTGGAAGTTTTTAAAATGGGACATTATCATGTAACCTTGTAAGCATGCTTTTCATCTATTTGCTGATATGGATATTGGATGACATTGTATTAGTCTGTCTTCATTAATCGTGGTCGTGATTTTACTTGTTAATTGGGTTCTGTTATCCCCGTGACACTAAGATCAAGTTAAATTCTGTGTTGAGATTATCTCTTTACCGAACATTATCTTATCTGATTATTTAATATTGATAAGTGTGGCTATGGTGTTAATGTGACAATTCTTTCTTGATGTCGTTGCTTAAATGTCCAGTTAACAACCTCTTGGGCATACATTAACTTATTTCCTTTGATGCAAAACAATCCTTTGGGAAAAAAAGAAAATCCTTAATTGCATATGGACAGTTGGTTTTGTTGTCTTCGATGTATTATCGTGATATGTGTGCAAACCATGTTCTACGTATTTTCTCTAATACAGAACATGTGGAGACTACTCTTTTGGTCAATGTGTTGATGCCTATTTTGCACACTGAGCCGATTACTCTGGATTCAATTTTATGTTTAGGGAACTAATCGATGGTAATTTTGCTATTCAAATGAATACATGCAATTATTTGTCTCTTGGTTATTAGCTAAGGGTATGGCATTAGTTGAGCTTCTCATAGCACACAATTGCTTCATGTAGAACTTATCATTCATGTAATAAGAAGATTTTTTATCTTCTTTCATAGACCGATGTATTGTGATAGATGCTCCAATTGATGTCGCCGTCGAAGTTCTTAGTGTATTCTTGATTATTATTGTTGAAAAGATCAACAGATCAACCCTTGCCCTTTAATTGGCTGATGGAATTATGTTTGATTTGTTTCCTTAGGCAACATGGTATAGATTCATTAGGTGAGGATCGGGAAAGTGAATCATCAAATGAAGTTGCAACTGGAGCCACTCTAGTTACTGACTTGACTTCACAGATGGGAAGGTCCCAGTTCTTGCAGGAACTAAACAAAAAACCACCTGGACTTACTCAGGAGGCCTTGGACTGTTTGAATCAGGAAGTTTTTAGCAGCAGCGAGATAGGATTGGATTCCAAGGTAATGCAGGACTGTAGTATATGCTTGGAAACTTTCACAGATGGAGATGAGCTGATACGTCTGCCATGTGGCCATAAATTCCACTCTGTTTGCTTGGATCCATGGATTCGCTGCTGTGGAGACTGCCCATATTGTCGAAGACCTGTAGTTCTTAATACTCACTTATCATAATACGACCATGACTGATTGCTTTTTGAATTAATTTACTTTGTCTTTTTTTTTTTCGTTTTTGTATGAAAGGATAAGAATACTGTAATGGAGCTGTTTTTTTGTAACCATGTCGTATCTTATCACGAAATTATGTAGTTTTTCTTTCTTTCCTGGTGACAATGGGAAAGATATGGGTATCTAAACCTATTGTAAGACGTGTTCTTGTAACCACTCCCGTACATAGTAATTTTAATATTTGTATTCCTGACCAGAAAGTTTCTTATTCATTTGTTTAAATATTCATTTATCAGGTTTAGTTATTTGTATACGGTTTATTGTAACATGTAACATGTTTGTTTGACGAGTTAATAAAAATGAATGTTGTTTAAACCATTTCATTGAAAAAATTATCAAGTGGCAATAATTTGTTGTAAGCATATGTTGAATATGGATCCAAAATGTGGAAATTGAAATTTCATAAATATAGCCTAGTCATAGCCCAATAATATGTATGTACCTTGCTCTCAACATGGACTGGACTTATCGTTAGTAAGTAAACGGAAGTTTTCGAGATGGGGGCTTCTCCCTACACCCCTAAAGAACCCAAAAATGACATTATTGACCCTAATAATTTTTTACCTGTCTCAGTTGTTGGGATAATTAAAGTGAATTTACTGCAGTTGATATTTATTGCAGTGTTGCACCCCAATCCTTCACATCCATTTTCTTTCTTCTCTTTCCTCCATTCTCGTTATTATGTGTTGTCTGGAGTGGTCCCAATTTTCCATCTCTCATTTGAAAGTGCTATTTCCAGTGCTAGTGGTCCTTGCTTTTCTGAAGTTGTAACAGTGGTCCTCCTTCCTTCAGCTGCTCCTAAGTCATTGTTCCAAGGTCATCCACACGTGATCTGTTTCAAGAAAAAGCGAAATGAATTTCAAAATCCGTTTGGTATTTTTAAATTTTTTTCCAAAAATGGAATTCACGATCCGTTTCAGAAAAGTATGAAACGGATTACGAATTTCGTTTCACAAATTTTAAATTTTTTTCCAAAAACAGAATTCGTGATCCATTTCAGAAAAGTATGAAACGGATTTCGAAATCCGTTTCATAAATTTCCATGTTTTTTGTATGAAACGGATCCCAAAATCCGTTTCATAGTTTTATGCAACGGATTATGAATTTCGTTTCACAAATTTAATTTTTTTTTCCATTCGTAATCCATTTCAGAAAAGTATGAAACGGATTTCGAAATCCGTTTCATAAGTTTCCATATTTTTTTTTCTGAAACAAATTATGAATTTCGTTTCACAAACATAATAAAGCTATGTTGTAATGTAATCAAAAGAGAAAAATATAAAAATAAATAAATGTAGACAAAATCAATGTCTAAAGCGCGACATTGGTTTGTTTAATATTCGCATGTCTGTAATGTGGTGATATCACCACTACGTATCCAAATAAAGCGTGAAAAATTTGTGCATGGAGACTAGAACTTGTAGTGAAGTTAATTCTGGGTCCACTATGCCCTCATCCTCTCTAGTGCTTATACTAATTCTGGTTTCGCACCAGCGGAGGTGAGGCTTCTGGTGGTGCGTTCACAGGACGCCACAACCTGAAACATCAAAATAAAAAAAAAAACGAAACAGATTTCATGAAAGCAAATTTTTTCAAGAAACGGATTTTGATATCCGTTTCATACTCTAGTGAGAGAATTCAGAGTGACAAAGAGTTTAAAAGTAGTTATTATAATGGCTTCTAATTGGCTTCCTGAACCCGTAATCGTGGCACCTCCGGTGACCGGCTAACACCATTGGCGCGCAGGAGGTTCTTCTCCACCACTGCATGAGCCTTTATCGTTGTGGACTGTAACGGTTTCCTCTCCGGCTTCGAAAACCAACTTGGAAACGCTTCTTTGTGAGCTGTTTCAGTGTAATGGTCGTGTTTCATAAAGTCCATGTTGATGGCCAAGCTGTTCCTTATCATCTCCGTCACATTGTTGTTGTTGTTGGGAGCCTTTAAATCTTCAACACCTAGTTCGATGGTTTCGTCTTGACATGTTTGAAGTATATATGGTGTATAGTGGTTAAAGAAGTAGAGATGAGGAATGATGAAGGTGTTGGTTGTGCAGGCATTATCGAATGGGAGATACAAAAGTTGCATGCATGAGGCAGCGGTTAACAAGTACAAGGAGAGGAAGTCGTTGGCGTTCTTTCAGTGCCCCAAAGAATACAAGGTGTTGAGAGCCCCGGATGAAGTTGTTAGCATGGATGGGACGAAACAATATCCAGATTTTACTTGGTCACATTTCCTTCACTTCACGCAAAACCACTACAGAGCAGACCAAGCTACTCTGCCAAACTTCATCAACTGGTTCCTATCTTTCAAAACCACAAACTAGCTACTTTTCTCTAACCTACAAATCCATTATGATACAAACTGTGGATGAAGTTGGAAGAAAGAATGAGTATCCGTTTCTTATCTTTTTATTTTTTCTGTTTGGGATCAGTTTAACAAAGTTCAGAAGAAAGAAGAAAGAAGAGAGAATGAGCCAGGTCAATGGTTTCAAAATATTGGGGGTGCACTGCATGAGCAAACAGAAGAGAGAAATAATAGTTTCAAAATATTAAAGCTGCAGGAGGTGGAATGTTGGAAGAGAAGAAATTTACTGTTTAATATTTACTTTTTTTTAGTGCAAGGATAAAACTGGAATTAAAAAGAATTTTGGGGGTATATATAGTGTTTCGAGTGAGAAAATGTAAGATGATCGTATTTTATAAATAAATTTATCTCACATTTACTGATATACTATATTTTTAAATTAGATATATAATACGTTAACGTAAAATTCTTATTTTTATTTTCAAAAAGTATGAGAAGGTGCAAAATAAAAAGAAAATACAAGCATTTGAAGGAATCGAACAGTTTATTTGATCTATATTACTTTTTTATTTACGCATATGGATGTTATCATTATCACAAGAATTTGATACCATTATTGAAAAATGATAAATTGAGGAAGTTGTTATTTTAGAAGAAAAAAAAAACATGTGATGTTCATAAGACAAATTTTAAATGAAAATTAGAAAGACACTTATTAAAAATTAAAAATATGATTCGTATTAAGATAAGTAAGAAATTCCTTTCAATGTTTTAGTCGGGTGACGATTTTTCTAATGAATAAGGTTGTTTTAAAATTAGGAACGCCTGTATAAAAAATCAATATTAATGATTGAGGTTATACTAAAATTGTCTTAATAAGATAAATTTAAACACTCAGCTTAATCGAGCATTTATTGTTAAAAGAAATTATCCAATAATAATTCACGTCATAATTTTAAATAGAAAACGTATAGAAAATGTTAACGTCTTATTTTAGCGAATTTACTCAAAATATATTAGAGTAAATTTAAATTATAAAATCATAAATAATTCTTACAAATATAAATGAAGTCAATGAAAAATCTTCTAACGTCCCCTATCAAATGCAACTCAAATTACGTGAAGAAGGAAGTCATTATGCTGTGATGTGATGTGCACCTTATCAAGATACACCGTCCAATTCACGTCAAACAGCTATTTTTCAAAATTTATTAGAAAAGTAATATTTTGAAAATTTGACAATTTTTTTTATAATATTATATAATATTTTTTAAATGATTTATTAGTTTTTCATTTTCTCAATCTCAATATTCTAAAACTATCTAAAAAATAACACCTCATGTTATAAGATAAAGTTATTAAAATTTAATAGTTAAAATATCATTGTTTAATTTTATATCAAATTTTAAAATATAAAAACCGTACTTATATAAGTTACATTTCAAGTTAAAATTTGACAACTTGCAATGTGTAATGTTCAACAAATTAAAAAATATGTAATGAGTCATATCCCGATATTTAAAAACATTACATCTAATATTTAATATGTGAGATTTGATGTGATTATTTGATTACAATATTTGAAAGCTACCTGCGAGTTTCACACTTCAAACAGCTTTTAACTTTTCTAGATATACACGTGTGTGTTTTTCTCGCAATGTTTGCAAAATAGCAAACAAAAAAATAGTTTACAATAAAAAAAATAAAATATTTTTATAGAATTTAAAAGTACAAATAACCATCTACTATGGTAGGGTTGCATACACGGGAACAGAAAATGTTGTCGGCAAATAGATTGAGTTATAGTTGTCATCTCCGAAACCTAAACAAAAACAAAACCTAATTCCATTTGCTCAAATAATTTATGTCTTTCCAAACTTCAATCCCAACAAACAGCAATAATCATTATTCCTAGTCGTGTCTACCGCTTATCTCATTCTTTCTGCAAACATATAACTGATTGCTCCAATAAACTACAACATAACAACTATTTTCAATTTCTTTGGGAGAAATAGAAAATAACGTTAAATCCCTAGATTAAAGATATAGTTATATGGTTTTCCCTCCTTTGTTTAATGGAGATACTATCAGGAATAAAAAAAATTAAGTAGCAAACATTTTTGAAGAAAATAAACTCCGTTTAAAAAGTTACATAATTTTGAATTTTGTGTTTATTTTAAATTACTTATCACCTTAAAAAATTAAAAAAAAAAATAGGTACTTCTTCCACTCAGTTGTACCAGTGTCGTATAACTATAAGGAAAAAATAAGTCACGAAAAAAGTATTTTTCTAACTTAAAATCCACAATAATATCTCTAATTAATATTATTTTATACTTTTAAGGTAATCTTAATAAAATAATAACCTTTGCAAAAAAAAAATATTATCAGTAATAATGTGAATCTTATGGAATTATTATTTTGTTTACATATTATTTTTAATCAATGTAAAAAGAAATCTTAAAAATACACTTTTTGACAGTAAAACTCACTTAAGTCTGCATTTTAATCTTGAAAGTTTAATACGGATTTAATTGGGATGTGAACTTATAAAATTTTAAAAGTCATATTATAATATGAAATATTACGGATCATATAATTACAATATGGAATATAAATATAATGGGTGTTGGAAATTTGTAGGGAGTGTGAAAGATGAGAGATATGATAGATATAAAATATATGTTACCGGATGAACTTTTTATTTTATTCATATACTCTATATATATAACAAAATATAAAATATGAATACTTGGTTTGCACGAAGTTGAAGTTGACCAACACGATATTATCTTCAAACCATTAGAAAGTACTATCTATCTTAATGTTAATGAGTGAGTTGAAAGATTTTCCTTATTTATTTATCATAAGTTAAATCAAGCTAAGAGTGCACTCTTTGCCCTTCGTGGGATTTTACAACATGATCAACTGAGTGAATGAATCTAAAAAATAGTCGTCAAATGACTTTATGTGATTTTTCAGAAAATAAAATTACAAAATTATTGATCTAAGAATTTTGCCTTCTCAAATGCGAATTTATGCGGGATGCATACTTAAATGAGTATGAACTTAAGCGAATGTCTACTCTACTATATATCAAGTGAAATACGATAATAAAAACATAAATAATTACAAATAATTACTAAATAAATGTTAGTATTTTAACTATTATATTTTCAGGAAAGATATACACGGACTTTAGTGAATTTTGTCTATTTTATTATTTGTAATAATTAGGAATATTTAATGATCTTGTAGCACTTTACACGAAAAAAAAAATTTAACAAGCGTTAAATGATACATAATAAAAATTAAAAAATAAATATTTTTTATGATTTTTTTTATGTTGTTAATATAATTTTTAATAATTTTAGCATGTATCTAAATAAATAAATAAGAAAATATATGAGGCATTTAATTAATGGAACGCGGGATCGTGTTTCCCATTCCAAGTTTGTAGTATAGACGGAAGTGTTTGTGGATTACGCGTTAGGAAGGAAAGACAAAAGCTAAAGATGAAGTCAACCTGTGTGTTGTTTACATCTAATTAATGAAACCACAGACATTCTAAAGTAACTAAACCAACAAACCAAATCATTCCTCAACTTTCAGCTACATTATGAACTACATTACAAACTAAATTATTTCCCACATCTACCTACTTTTTCCATCATTTATTATATATTTTATCTGTTTTTTTTAATACAAGTTATCACTATTTTGTATGTTTTATGTTGTATCTTCAATAATTCACATCTTACAATTTTAAAACAAATCAAAATAGATTATTTTATGACTTAGCTTATTTTATTTTAGTAGAATATGCTAATTGTTATAAAATAAAATAAAATTAATATCAAATTGTGAAACTTTAGAAAATTGATTAAGAGTAGAACATATTTTAATATCAGATATTTTATTGTTACAGAGTCAATTTATAAATAGAATTTTGATAAACTGAATTTCATTTTATAAGAATTTCACCTCTTTACAATATTTTCTCTAAACTCCCTCTATATTAAGTTTCTAACCTCACATTTCATATTTTTAAGATTCGATTATATCTTAGGACTACTAGTATTAAGGACAACACATATATTCATATATATGATGAAATTTGTAAATAGAAAAAGTTTTTTTTCTTCTATTCTTGTTGAGCAAATCTTTGGTCCTATTTCAAGTGATATTTATAGAGTTTACATATGATTTTAGGTAGCTCAACTTGAATCTCTAATGGTTATTAGGATGTTTTTAGATCATTAATTTAAATATTCTTTGTATAGTTAGAGTTACCTGTTCTTTGTGTAATTAGAGTTACTTATTTTGTGTGTAGTTAAATTATTCATTTAAATGTTTTTTGTGTAGTTGTGCATGCCACCGTTTAGCGTCCTAAAGCTAAAATGCTCTCAGACTTGTAGTAGTCACCAACGCTCAATGCCACTTGGTCAACACTCAACACTAAATCACTTGTAAACTTGGCGCTCAACAATATAAATTGGCACTCAATGTCCTGGGGCTAAAATGCTCCTAGACCTGCACAACAAGGCTAGTGCTCAATGCTAGTTCACCATCACTCAATGTTGTATCAGATTACAACAAAGGTACTTTGTGATTATGAAGGAACTTATACTTCAATTGATTAATTTGGTACTTTTCTCTTAGTGCATTGATTCATAACAGATTTAAAACATTTGATCTTATACCAATTTGCTAAATTGCTCATATTCTAAATTATTCGTTCTCAATCACAAAAATCAACACAAAATCACATAAGCATGAAATCAATCTTTCAACTTAAGCCTAACATACACACTAAACATATTCATCATAATAGTCCAAATCCATTCTCAAAATAAAACAATCATGAACATGCCAACCATCAAATTTATCAGACTCACGCACACAAAAACAAGTAGTTACCTAACTTGACAAAACGGCTCCACATATTCAAACACCTCTAAGAATACTAAAACACTTATAACTCCACATGATATTCTATATATACATAGAAATATCACAAGAACGTTTAGGACATACTAATATGATCAGTGATCAACCAAAATTCGTATAGAAAATTAAAATATCACATCAAACGAAAAAAAGTCTCACATGCAACAAAAAACATAAAAGACCAAAAAAATGGTTGAAATTTAACTTACACGAACGAGAAATTGATTGGTCCAGATTGAAAATATCGTCGTGAGAATCACTTATACAATCTCATATCTTCAAAGTCGAACAAAAGAATCCCTTAGAAAGAAGTTATCGAACTCTGAAAAAGTTAATTCCTAAAGATATTGTGTATTTAAAAATAACAAAACTTGTTTATAATAATTTTATTTATACTAAAACCTTATAATATTTGAATAATCAAATTTTACTATTTTTACTACTACCACTTTTAAAACATCACTTAAAAATATATAAACTATTTAGTTCTTAAAACTATTTTTGTATTATGTTAATCTTTTTACTTTTTTTTTTTCAATAACAAATTAATACTCTTTTTATTAAGAGTTTACTTGCTCTTTAGTTAACTTAAATGTTTGGCTGATATGATTTCTTTAGATGTCCTTAATGTTGGCATGGCTTTACTTTAGATGATAGTACTTTTTACACTCAACCACTAGTATAAAATATCACCATTATCGTTGCTAACGAAATTATAAATAATTATGCTAACGTTTAGTGAATTTATCTTCATTATTTTTTTTTTTAATTTTACGGTAATATTCTTAATCATTTGAAATGGATTGAATCGATATTTCCAATACCCTTAACTTTTATTCTTATAGACAATTTTTTTTAATTACACGTATGAATGATTTGTTTATTTAAATGATTGACTCTGTGCTACGAATCATATAAAGTAACGTTTAACAGTAAGTTTCGTATGAAGGTAATCCCAGATAAATTATTTTAACTTAATGAGACTAATAAATGTTTGACCGTTAAATATGTTAGTTTTCAAATGTCCAATGTCCAATGTTTTGAAATAGGTTTCAAAGAACACCAACCACCAAAAAAATCTTAATCAAATAGGCTTAAAATTTGCGTTCAACACCATGAAGTGAAAAACATTAAAAAGAAAAAAACATAGTTACCCGTCATATCCATTTTACACAAGAATTGTCCTCACCAAAGTCAACAAAACATGTAAGAGAAATATATCAAATGACATTTAAATTTTTTGAAAATTATAATTCAACATTACTCATTGTTATATTTTTTCCACTAAGTTAGCGTACTTAGAGAAAAAACCATATTTAGCATTTAACCAATATAGCGTAAATTACTTAGAAAAAAACATAATTAGCCTTTAACCAATATACATTAAGTTTGATATAATCTTTTTATTATAAGAAGGATTTGAAATTTTTGAAATGATTTAACTTTAACAACTTAGATTGTAAATCATAATTAAATAAAGTAAAACGTTTTTGTCGACTCATATACTCATTTGTTTTCAATGCACATACACTTTTAAATATAATTTATAAGATTATCATGAATATGTAGGAACCTATGCAAGTAAAAATATAAACATATAAAAAGTGTTATTGTTTTGTTTCCGTTACTGCGGAGTATTTAAAATTTTATTGATAATTATTGTTTCACTATAAACTACTTTTATTGTAACCTCGTATGTTTAATATTTGTTTATTGTATTGAGATGAATTACTTATCGTTGATTTTTTTTTTATGAAATTCAAAATTTAGACTTTACATAAAAATAATGCAAGCCTTGAATCGATGTTACGTGGTTAAAGTATTATAAGTTGAATTCACATTTATATTTATATTAAATCTTAATTAAAACTGTAGTCAATGATAATGCCCACAGGAAAGGCCTAAACTATCATTACTTGACTATGCACGTTATGTATGGTTTTGTTAAGATAAGAACAGATTAAGATGGGTCCCAACATATGAGTTAATTTTAAACCATTTATCAAAAAAGACTTAAATAGTTGTAATTTTCTCAAAAATATTTGAAAATTTATTTTGGTCTCTGTCAATGTTATTATTTTATATTTATTACATATAAAAAAATTGGTCGCTAAAATTTATTCTTTTAAAATTCAAAATATGCGTACTCTGCACGTGTTGATTCGTCAAATAATGTTTACGTTGAATTTCTAAAAACGAAAGGGTTTATTCAAAACTTTATTTCATAAAAATACTATAAACTTATACTAATAATATTATTATTATTATGAAGAAAACCTTATTTTTGAATGAGGTGTATAGTAAAAAGGGAAAAAGAAAAAGTAATTAATTTAGGTAAAGAAAAAGTGAAAATTGAAAGCAGAGTGGAAGAAAAAGGATGTGTGTAATTGTAATATTGTGTAGTATACGCGTCAACTCAACCAACAAGAACGACAACAATAAGCATATCAAAATCAATATCATATCATATCTTTCCTTCAACCTTCTCTCCACTCTTCCTCTTCCAAACGCGCCATTCTCATTTCTCTCTCTTCTCATTCTTCTTTACTCTTTTCTTTCTTCTCTGCAAATTCCAAACCTAATCTTCCCAACCGATCAAACAAATTCTCATCACGCGCCTACTCGGATTCAAACAGATCATGCTTCGTCTGTGTTACAGTCCTCTCGATTGCTGTTTCCGACGCCGTGGTGGCCGCGCCGCCGACGGACTACTCTGGCACACAGACTTGAAGCCCCACGCCTCCGGTGACTTCTCCATCGCCGTCGCACAGGCCAATTACAGTCTCGAGGATCAGAGCCAAGTCTTCACCTCCCCCTCCGCCACCTACGTCGGCGTCTACGACGGCCACGGCGGCCCCGAAGCTTCTAGATTCGTCAACAAACGACTCTTCCCTTATTTACACAGTAATTCATCCGACATCCATAGATGAATCCTTTTCTTTTCTTGAGTTTAAGATCCAGAAGCAGTTCAACCCTCACTCATTTCTTTCTCTCAATTTCATTTACTATTATTGTTGAAATTAAAATATTGAATGGCTTTGATTTTTCAACATGAGAGTATATTTATTTAATTCAGTAGCCTCTTTTTTTGAAGAATATTTCTGGGAGATATGGTGTTGATATTCTGGTATCGAGTAGTGTTTCTTTATTATTATTATTATTATCAATATAATTATATAAACTATTGTTTGTCTTCTGAGATGAGAGAATAATTTTTTTAATTTAGTAATTTTCGTTATTAAGTACGAAGAATATTTTTTGGAAGGTATAAATTGTGGGATATTGATATTCTGGTATTGATTGACTTTTTTGTTTCCTTTGTTTTGTGATATTTAGAAACTGAAAGGTGATATGCTAACTGTTGTTGTCTTCGCAATTATGCTTCCTCAAATAGAAGAGGCAAATGGTTTTTCGTCAGTAGGAAGAGACACTTGTAATTGATTGGAAAGTTGCTATCAATAGCCGCCTCTTCCCTTCCTGATTCCCCTTTTTTTAGTTTTTACCCAGTTTTACAGTGGTCATGTTAATTCGAATTGAATTTGTAAACGAAGAGTTTGAACTAAATAACCACCATGCTTACTTGCTTGTTTTTTATTTGTAGAATTTGCCACTGAGCAAGGGGGTTTGTCAGTGGATGTGATAAAAAAGGCATTCAGTGCCACAGAGGAGGAATTCCTGCACTTGGTGAAGCTTTCCTTGCCCATTAGTCCTCAGATTGCTTCTGTTGGATCTTGTTGCCTTTTTGGTGCAATTTCTAATAATGTGTTGTACGTTGCCAACCTCGGAGACTCTAGAGCTGTTCTTGGAAGGAGGGATGTACGTAGAAAGAACAGTCCAGTGGTGGCACAGCGTTTGTCAACTGATCATAATGTAGCTGATGAGGAGGTGAGAAGAGAAGTTGAAGCTCTCCACCCTGATGACTCACACATAGTGGTTTATAGCCGAGGAGTTTGGAGGATAAAGGGCATTATTCAGGTATAACAAACTCATAAGTTGTACCTTTTGGTGTCATCATTTTCTTCTTTACAAATTTGTATATGATTTTAAACTTCATGTTGAGTATATATATAATTACACTGTTAATATATCCATGAGGTGGTCTATGATCACGTTTGCTAAATGTGTCTGGTTGTAGCATACTCTCTTCCTTGTTATTTACAGTTATCACCTGACCCAATTGATCTATGTTCCGTGTTCCTTCTTTCAAAGTGTTTTTTCAACTTCCTTGCATGGTTTTTATAAGCTTGATGTATTTCTGGAATTCTACCCAAAGATGTCAGAGAATTTGTGGTTTCCTGTGACTGGTTATAACTAAAGACTTCGATGCTCTGACAAGTGACCCCCTTTGTTGCCTTTCGTGTGTCTTTTTGCTTCCATTTGAGTGAAAGAGAGGTTACGCCTGGTTTATCTCATTTTTCAAGCATGGGGTCAGGATAGCTAATATAGACAATTTTGGTGTTGCAGGTTTCAAGATCTATTGGTGATGTGTATTTAAAAAAACCTGATTTCTACCGAGACCCTGCTTTTCAGCAATTTGGAAATCCTGTTCCTTTGAAGCGTCCCGTGATGACAGCTGAACCTTCAATCATGATCAGGGAGCTTGAGTCGGAGGATTTATTCTTGATATTCGCTTCCGATGGTCTGTGGGAACAATTAAGTGATGAAGCAGCAGTTCAGATTGTTTTCAAGTATCCAAGAGCCGTGAGTTTCCACTGTTATTCTTGAGCTGCATATAATGATAAACTTGGTACATTCTTACAAGTATTTTGATTTGTGTTCCTTTACTTGCAGGGAATTGCCAAGAGACTGGTGAGAGCCGCTCTTCAAGAAGCTGCAAAGAAGAGAGAGATGAGATATGATGACATCAAAAAAATCGACAAAGGAATAAGACGACACTTCCATGATGATATCACTGTGATTGTAATCTATCTTGATCACCATGCGGGATCCTCTAATGGTAGATTCAAGCAAACTGGTGTTGGCTATACAACTGCTCCTGTTGATATTTTTTCCCAAAATGCGGACGAAGCAGAAAAGAGAATGCTTGGTACAATTGCGTGAAGAGTGAAATTATTTCAAAGGATCATACACTGACATTATTCGGGGCGAAAGTATTTATAGGTGACGTTTAATATTGTTGGTAAACAAAAGAAATTATCGAGAGAACATACAAATTACTGCATAGATATAGTAGCTTGGAGTGACTGACAGATTCTTTCTGATGCAGATATGCATATGTATAGTTTTGAAGTCTATTTTTTGGGTTTGATGGTATCAATTTTGTTTTTCTTTGGAAAGAAAGAAAATAAAATTACATTGATTGTTTAGTCATGGTATTTGTCTCTCGGTAACGTTGATGGATGATAATGGAGTTTGAGGGGTGAGTCAGATACTTTCAGAAGCAAGCACATTCTTGTTGACATGGTACTAGTATTGATCACAGCCATGATAAGAAGGTTCTTTTCAAATATTGGTTGTTATTTAACAGGCGGAAAATTTGTGATTGACGCGTTCTAAAGTATGCTGGAACAGGATGCATTTTATTCATCAGATATTTGACTTTTATTGAGTTTGGAAACCAAAAAACTTTTGGTTATTATCTTATAGAATGTTGAGTTGGCATTTTATTGGGCTTATCGTGAATAAGAATTAGGAGTAGTAATTAATTGAATAAACTAACAAAGCTTATATTAGAAACCAATGGTATAGACAGAGTGGATACTTTGATGCCTTCTTAGTAGACCAATGAAGTATAAAAAAATAAGTTTTTATCAATTTCAACGTTAAATTATAGTTTTTATATCAGTAATTGTATTATTATCTGTTTAAAATAAACAATAACAATGAAATAGATTATATTTTAACATATATGTTGAGAAATGATAAATTTAAACTTTCATTATATTGAAATTTTACAGTGTTCAAAAATAAAAAATAAACGTTAAAAAAGTTGCTTTTGTCCTTTAATTGTAATTATGTAGATGCAATTTAATTATTGATTTATAGTTATATTTTTCATAGTAACCAATATTTTTGCATGTTCGGTACTATTTGAGTATTATCTAATTATTGCTTTACAGTTTTCAATTCTGACTGTAACATTTGTTTAGGTCAACAATAATCCTTATTTGATTCGCTCTTAGTTAACAAATTAATAAGTATTTAAACTAAATAAGTTAAATAGGATATTGTGTTACGATATAATTAACAGGTTTCGTAACACACTGTAAAATTTCCTACTTATTATAGTTTGCGACAATGTAGTATGAATAATAATTTGGATTTGTTAGGAAGTCAATTGCAACGTTGGGCCCCAAAGTCAATGCGGGTCTGGCCTCAATCACTTTCCAAATACTCGTTTTCATTTAAATTGGTGTTTCTCAAACTTGGAGTGAAGTCCTTCTTCCTTGTGTCACATCATTTGCAAGAATTCTAATTTTCAACGTTTGATAAAGCACTTCCTTAGACAATAAATTTGGTTCATTTTATCCATTGAAGTTAGACAGAAATTTCCCAAAATAAGCCGAAAGATATCTTCTACCAACTGATTGATGATTTGTTTGGAAGAGAAAAAAAATAGTGAAAAGAAGAGTAAGTAGGTTAGAAAAGAAGGTAAGAGAAGTATTTGAGAAATATAAATTATTTAACTAAAATGAAATAGAAAAGAAAAAAGAAATAAAAACATTGTTATGAGAATTCATTTTGAAATATATATATATATATATATATATATATATATATATATATATATATATATATATATATATATATATATATA
>Ga0099822_1004130_pt1 | contig 18830 bp, 8 predicted proteins | sample CowpeawhiteBW_FD_76839 | JGI IMG/M metagenome (GOLD analysis project Ga0099822, IMG submission 76839) | Root nodule microbial communities of legume samples collected from California USA - Cow pea white BW | ecosystem: Host-associated > Plants > Roots > Nodule | place: USA: California | collected...
ATATATATATATATATATATATATATATATATATATATATATATATATATTGATTAAATGTAGTCTTTCTATTTTAAACCTATAAACCATAAAAAACTGATCGAAAGTTAAATTCCAGAAATAAGAGAATCGTTAAACACTTCCATTTTGAAAACAAAAGCATGCAAATGTAGACGGTAAAATCATCAAAATACCATGACAGTGCAATAAAGTGTATGGCTTGTTAAAATCCAGAAATCTTAAACTCATTTCAACAACATGGTCATAACAAGACACATATTCGGTCTATGCAACATGGTATCATAGGATGTTTGTTATTGTTAAAGATGATAAAACAATAAAGTGAAACAATAGACAAAATAATTAGTGTTTTTTTTGTTGTTTTTATAGGAAGATGAAAGTTACAAGACAGACATATTACTGATAAACATATTGAAAAACAGAAATTGAATTTGTGCATCATAAATATTTGATTGGTGGCAGCCTGCTACTGTTGAAGAGATTTAAATTTGTGTTGAGGTTTTGTAGTGTCTCACGTGGAGGCCATATCAATGATTCTGATGCATGCAGATTTGTATGGTCCAGGGTATAGTAGAAGTTGAACTATAGCCTTTGGTGTGCATGCTTTTCTATTGGCCAAGAAGTAAGGATTCATTTTGTTATAATTAATTCAATCTGACTTTGCAACAGTTATCATCTCGTCAGAGCAACTCTTGCTGAGTTTGAGCAATAAGTACAAATTTGAAAAAGGGAATCTGTTCCTTTTCAGCACCCTTCAAATTTTCTGCTCTCTGTTGTTTTCTTCGTTGGTTTATTCTCACAATATTTGATGCAAATTTCGTTTAAAATTGGAATATTTACACATATACACTTATAACTTCAATCACCAAACAAAAAGATATTGTCGGCTTTACAATATATGGGTTTTTTTTGTATTTTGGGATTCATTTGAATTGTAATTTGCAAATATGAGGTGGTTGAATTTTTTTTTTAAAATAAGATCAAGTTGTCAGGGTTAAGGACGACATTATAGGTGAAGTCATTCTCAATCATGCTGGTTTTGTTTTTTTTTTTAAAGCCTAATTGTGTTATGGGAGACTGGTTTCTATTCATCTCAAAAGTGAAGTCATCTTCTTATCTGACAACTTCACCTATAATGTCGTCCGACTTGACCCTATTTTGCAGAAAAAAGTTTAACGAATCCGATTTTACAAAAATTCAGTTGAAATGGATCCCAAAATACAAAAAAGCCGAATCTGTGAGTCCCTCCCTCTCTTTACATAAGATAAGAAAGTTCTGAGTTTGAGGTTGATCACCATTTGATTAATGAGTACTGGTGACACTTTTCTGCACACCCTTTAGCCTAATTAAGAAATGATTTTGATGAGGGAAAAAGCAAAGGTGCATTATAATAGTGCCTATTCCTTCTCCAGCCCCAAAGATAGAAGTGACTTGAGAAGATTAATTTTGATCCGTGCTTTAAGAAGAAAGCTTTCCAGAGAAATCTAGTTAGATCATTCCGAAAGGAAGAATCAAATTCGTGTGAGCAAAAAAATAAAACGAATGCAGAGGAATTTGGAAACGCTGACCAACATCAACAACAACAACAGTAACAACAGCAGCAATGGAACTATCATTGGTGACAAGCCACGTGTTACCATCAAAGCTTTAATTATTCATACTAAGCAGAGAACCTCTGAAAATGGGAAAGGAAATTGCATCTACTCCATCCATTGTGTTCCCTTTTGAATTCCCTCAGAATCTGATCCATCAATTGTGGGTACCTCATTCATCATGCATCAAATTTTTTCCTTATCTTTATCGATCCAACACGCATGCACCAATCTAACGCAACTCTCTCCCGCCGCGTATATTATTAGTCTGTCCTTTTCCCTTTCTCTTCTTCAATTCAGCAGAATCTGCACCAACTCTCCCATGTATTTGTCAAAATATCTATCTACCCTCAAATATATTAGTGGCTCTTGAGTGCTTCACCCTGCACAAACTTTTGACTATCTCTTTGATTCTTCACCCAGCGGCGTTATTTCATTTAACAAAAGCAAAATCTTAACTTTTTTCACTTTCATCATATTGCCCCCTTCAAATTTCAAAAAACAAATGGAAAACTTTTCATTGAAGAAGAAAGTGAAAAGAACGATATATATACACCAACACACAATAGTACCAACTCATTCATGTGTACCTAACTTTCTCCTATTAACGGATCTCTCGGAATGTCCTATTTAGAAATTTAAGTGTGAGTCTCGTACTGGTTAAAAATGAAAAAATAAAATATTGTATAAAGATAAAGACCCGTAAACTCATTACCTTAAAGTTTAAGATTTTGGGTTGAGAATGGATTAATTTCTTGTGTGGTTGAATTCAAGTCTCATAAATAGTCTTATTATCGGTAGTCTCATCGGTGTTCTATCTCTTCTGTGTTAAGTTTTTGTGTTCAGCTTAATCATGATCATAAATATTTTTCTGACTTATATATTTTTATAATATTCAAGCAAATTTAAATATATATAAATGACCTTTATGTCTCTGATAAGGTGTGCAATAAATTGGTCCTGTGATCAATGGAAGTGGAGAACTATTACAATTGTTTGTTTTAAAGCATTATTTTTCAATGATATTATACATATACTACTTATAATCGAGTCTTCGTTTAGAGAGAATTTTCCAGTAGTATATATACCAAGTAAGGGATAGACACTGAGAACCCTAAAGTGTGATGATCAAGAACAATGGTGGGGTCATGGTATCAATTTTATGAATAATTAAATCGATGATGAAATGATTAAAATCAGGGGCCAAATTATGGGTGGGATAACAATAATAATTTTATTTGGTTGTCTTTATAAACAGCAATCCAGATGTAGAATTTGTAGTGGTGAATCTTCCAAGTGGGATATAGATGGACCTTCAATCAACGCGTAAACACTGTTCTATTAATTCTCCTAACTAAACCTAACCCTATTTTCCTGTCAGAACTACTTGGAGAGTACTTTATATTCTCTTTAATCTCTTTCTGTATTCACGTTTTAATTTCTGTATCAATAGGTTAATTAACTTCAGTCAAAGATGAACGGAAGAAGCTGATTTTTAGTGAGATTACAATCTGATAAAGCAAGTCATTAATATTATTCTTTGTATTCAACTTGCGATAAACAAAGCCAGAACTAATGTAAACGTATAATCTGTTTTAAGGTGACCCTTGTGTTAGATATGAATCCCAAGAAAAAGAGAAGAAGATGAGTGTGGAAGAATGTAGAAGACAACTATGCTACAGCAACCACATGTTTTTTTAGCATGCATTTGGAGAACTTTTTTTTTTCCAATTTTCTGAATATATTTAGTAAATTTGGTATTGAACAATGCATCCACATTGGAACATTGGAAGAGGACTTTGCCTGACATGTTTGCCAACTTCTCAAGCACTTACCTAAATTATTGGAGAGTCAAAAGCGAAAAGACTTTTTTTGACTTTGGTTCTTCCTCCCAAGAAAAGTGCATTCAATTAAATATACAATTGTAATTTTTTATAGGGTTAAATATGTTTTTGTTCTTTAATTTTTAGTAAAAATTAGAATTAGTTCATCCAATATAGTCTCTCAATTTTAGAAGTACGTGAATTTAGTTCTTTTAATCCAATTTTGTTAAATTTATTTAACGTTTCGAACACGTTTCATGATAACATTTGAATTGTTTACATCATTTGACACAATTCCACCTTAGCGTTAGTTGATTGTTAGCTGAGAAATACGTTCGAAATGTCAAACAAACTTAACAAAATTTGGTTAAAATACTAAATTCACATATTTCTAAAGTTGGAGGACTGAATTGGGTCCAAGTTTCGAAGATGGACTAATTCCAATTTTCACTTGAAGTTGATGGACAAAAAACATATTTAACCCTATTTGATAATAACGTTTTCTTTAATATTGTTTATCGAAAAAAAATCATATATTTTATGTTTTTTATTTTTCCCAATAATAAAAATCGTGTAAAATATAAATAGGCATATATGAAATTTCTCCTCTTTTACATAAAATATAAATAAAAACCAGAGGTGTCACTTGCAAGATAGTTAAATATATATATATATATATATATATATATATAGAACCAAATCATGTAAGTAAAAGTTATTCGGATTTTCCAAATAGTATAACGAAAGTGGAGTTTTATTGCTGTAGGAAACAAATTAACAAGCATTTCGAGCAGAAAAAAAAAAAAAAAAACAGGTTTTTCTATATGTGCTTACGACACTAAGGACAAAATGAAACTATTTCTAAAGTACGAATTAATTGGTGTAATTTTTTTGCCTAACTTATTAGGATAAGGTTTAAGTTTAACTGTTGTGGAAGTTAACTTAGGAATATTGAGTGGGGTTAAGTTGTTCATTCTATTGAGAGTGACTTAGGTTATAAAGCTTGTCACTTTTAAATTAAAATAGTATTCTTTTTTGGGTTGATATCATGACATATGTGCTTTGTTCATATTGTAATACCCTTATTCTACTTTTTATGAAACACTAAAAATACAATCATGAGGCATACATAAATAATTATAATTAGGGAGAGGTTCCAAGGTTAGGTCAAATTAGATTTAAGTGAATTTAATTCATTCAAAAAAATTAGATTTAATTGAGTTTTTATATTAAATATAATTCAATCTTACAAAGTTGGGTTGGGTTGAATTAATTAAGTCAAAATCAAATTATATATATATATATATATAAAGTAATCTAATTAAAAAATAATATAATATTCACAAAAATTAATTTAAGGTGTTAAGTCAATTAATAAGTCAAATCATAATATATTTGTCCAAGACATGAAGAAAAAAAAAACATAATTAAATTTGTAACACAATGATTATAAGAGTGGATTTTTTTAGATGAGTCATGAGTTTCTCTAAACCTTATAAGAGTTTTGGATTGGTTCAGGTTTTTAAGGCAATCACAAATGAAACTCAAAAGTTGGATTGAATTACCAGCAAGTCTTAATAATAATTATATATTTTTTATTTAACACAATCCACATCACCTTTTATATTTATATTAAATAAACTCTTATTTTAAATTAAAAATATATATAAAACTCTCACACTATTCTATAAAATTATGTTGTAAAATCTATGGCAGTATAATTTATTATTCATATTTTAATTCATATCTATTATGTTTAAGAAAAATGTTATGCGAGTTTGGTAATAATATATTATTACCTATTGATGAACATGATAGTTCAATTAATTGAATTAAAATTAAAATTACTGTTTCTTATATATTATTTTTTACTTGTGATGTTATGATCATAAATTATTTCATATAGTCTTTGAAATTGATTATTTATCATTTAGATCATGAAGTTAATTTTGAATTGACAATTAAATTTCATGTTAGGGTAATGATTTCTAATGGTCTTTCTCATCCTAATCATAATAATGACATTATTTCATAATAAAACCTTACTTCACAGCTCAGAAAGATGAAATATCTACCATTTGAGGCATAACTCAAAATCCCTAAATGTTATAAATAATCACCAATAACATACTTAATTGTTCAACAATCATGAAAAAAAAAAAACTCAAATTCAAGCATATTTAAAGTGAATAATTTTTAAAAAAATGGTTACATGTGACAATCACACAACATTCAAGAGCATTTTCAATCGAAAAAAACAAACTATTGTTACAAGAAAATTATTACATGACAATCGATTTTAGAAAAAAAAAATGATATTAATTAATTTATAAAAGAAATTAATATCTAAATTATAATTGGTTTGTAAGTTAAAATTTAAATTAGTCTATAATATTAACTATCAAAAAATTATTGTCTAAATTAATGTCTAATTTATTAATCGTAACAAAAATAAAACAAACATATTAAGAAATATTGGCCTACACACATAAATTTTACAAAAACAATAAAATTGAATAATAAAAAATTTAATTAAGTTAATAATGTATTTATAATTTGATTTTTTTTCCCTTTTTTTATACGACGTTTAATAATTTAAGATAATATAATTTGAAAAATATATATATTGAGTGAAATTCATTTTTATATTTAGTACTTTTTTTTTGGGGAGTGTCTTTATGTTCACCATGTTAAAACACACTAGATTTTTGTGTAAGAATCTTTTCTTTAGATTTTATATCAATCAAATTAGATAGAAATAAAATTTCATTTTGGTTAAACTCTTATCCAAATGCTGATACTAATCATTGTGAGGAATAAAATCTTTTTTTAGTTAATATTCATCTCCATTTACTTATATATGATTACATTCAAACAACACATACTACAAAAAAAAAACATAAATTAATCAATAGTGTCAATATACTCTGGTTAACTTTAAAATAAACAAGGTGCGGGAAAGAGAGATAACAAGTTTTGAAAAGTTTAAAATTACAAGGTATATCTGTAACGGTATATAAAAATAAATAATAAATTACTCGTTTGTGTAAACAAACTCTACAATTTTTTTTAATCTTTTATTTAAAAATGTAATTAATTAATTTTTTAATCAATTATAGTAAGAAAGTAATTAAAAATTAATTTTTTTTAATCTTTTAATTAAAAATGTAATCTTTTAATTAAAGTAAGAAACACTAAAGTATGAAACACTGCTTAATAAAGTCTACCACTAAAGCACGTGAAATGATATTATGTTATTTTAACTAAAGTTAACTATTTTTTTTAAATCTTTTAACTTACAGTAAAAATTAAAATTATTTTCAATATAAAATTTTGGTCTAATCTAGCTGCCAAATTTTAAAATTGTATGAATTTAATTTTTTTAAATAGAGTTTGTTAGATTTATTTTGACGTTTCAAACGAAATTGAAGTGAAAATGTGTCAAATTATGCAAACAATTCAAAAGTTATCATGAAATCTATTTTAAAACATTAAATAAATTTAACAAAATTATAAAAAGATAAAATGCACGCAATTCTAAAATTAAAAATTAAATTAGGTCACTAATTTTAATTTTTATTTAAAATAAAAGACTAAAAATATATTTAACTCAAACAATAAATATACTTTTAAAGGAATGAAATTAATAAAAAAATTTCCAAAATTAACTTATACATTACTTTAATTACTATAGTTAGGTTATTTGTGAAGATAATATAAATATTTATTATATAAATAAAACTTGCGAATAAAAGTACATTCTTATAATATTTATATAAAAATTTTATGTGTTTTTTAATTTAAATAAACTGTTTTAATTAAACTGATAGTATTAATCAAGTTTAACTTACAGTTATTTTTAAAATTAAAATTTTTAATTTCTTGATTGAAATCATAGTTACGTTTCTTTTGTTTTAAAAAATAAAAAAAAAATAATAAAGAAAAAAAAATAAAGATAAGATAAATCCATTAAAATATGAAAGATAACATTGGAAAAAAATTAATTGAACTAAAGATTTTAAATTATGAAGTTTATAACTTATATAGATTGAAAACTCCTAAAATAAATTATTTTTAAAATATTTTATATAAATATATTTATATCAGTTAAACTAATTAATAATCTAATCAAATAAATCAGATATCAAGTTTTCGATCTTATTAAACTTATTCTAAAAATATATCTCGTGTTAATTTCTTCATGAGTTTCTTGAATTCAATTACAGAAATCGAAAAGTACTAAATCTTAAATAAATCTATCATAAGAGAGATTTGTGTGTCGTATACTCAATTGCTTTAACGTATGAAAATTTATTATACAATAAATGGTTCCTTAAACCTAAAATGCGTGAATTCTTAAATAAAGTTAGGGGAAATTCAAAATAAATCTGTATTTGAAATATAATTAAGCAAAAGTCTGAAAACATTTTTCGCGTGATGATTATTTACCATTAAAGGAAAAAAGTCAATATACATTTGTTTTTTAATAATTTTGTGTGGGCAATAAAATTTAATTTAAGAAATTGTGGTAAGAATTTAATTAGCTCTTGTACAATACCAAGTCAGAACAATAAAATAAATAATTTGTCCATTTAAGATGCATGGGAAAGGTTAATTCATTAAATCAAATTTCAGTCTTTAAACCAGTTGACTACTATTTATTGTAAAATTAATTATGAGATAATTAGTCAAAGAAAATGGCAGTGAGAAAACAATTATTTTAAAAAAAAGTAATAATAACATGAAGAATATACCTCAGAATAAAACAAAATGCCGGTCATGTCCCTGCAACACAAGTTAAAACGGTAACGAGTAACCACAGGGACAGTTACTTTGCGCTGTAAAACATGTTTGCTCTATAAATTAGCACCATCTCTGTGCTTGCTTTTCAGAGAAACCGAGAAAACGAAGAAAACAGAGAAAAGCATAGCGATAATCCATGGGTGTGAACTCGAACAGAGTGGAACACTTTGATAACCGCGAAGCCACCACCCTCAGAATCCAAACCCAGACACCGTTGGAAATCCATGCAGTGCAATTACCACCGCAACGAACCACACTGCACAAACTCCGACACAGAGTCTCCGAAATCTTCTTCCCCGACGACCCTCTCCACCGCTTCAAGAACCAAACCTCTTTCAGAAAGTTTATCCTCGCACTTCAGTATCTCTTCCCCATTTTCCAGTGGGCCCCGAACTACAACCTCACCCTCCTCCGCTCCGATCTCATCTCCGGCCTCACCATTGCCAGCCTCGCCATTCCTCAGGTCTCGACGCGCTTCCCTTTTTTCCGCCGCGAAGTTCTTATCCTTTTATGATCGACATAATGACAACGTTGTCTGAATACTGAATACTTTAACGTTGTTGTCTCTTTGCAGGGGATCAGTTATGCCAAGCTTGCAAACTTGCCACCCATTATTGGACTATGTTAGTATTTCTCTTTACTCTTTCGTGTTTTGTTTTTGTTTGTTGTAAAGTATAATAAATGCACGTTTAACGGTTGAAATGGGTTGAACCGGGTTGAACGTGGTGCAGACTCAAGCTTTGTGCCTCCATTGATATACTCGCTGCTAGGAAGTTCTAAACATCTCGGAGTGGGACCTGTTTCGATCGCGTCTTTGGTTATGGGATCAATGTTAAGCGAGAAAGTTTCTTACTCACAAGACCCTTCTCTGTATCTTGGACTGGCTTTCACTGCCACTTTCTTCGCTGGTGTGTTCCAAGCTTCTCTGGGTATACTCAGGTACTAATTCACTGATTCAAAACATGAAAAGTTTCGATTTTTTGTTTTTTCTTGATGAAATAAATAAAGCAGTGAAAAGAAAAATCTAAGAATCTATGGTGGCTTGTTGCAGTAGGTTACTGTTACTGTAACTGTAACTGGTTGGTGAATGAGAATGATTTTCTGATTAGAATAAAATAGAAAACGTTGATTGATTGTGTTGTGTTTACTTGTGCTATGACAGGTTAGGGTTCGTGATTGATTTTCTGTCGAAGGCGACACTGGTTGGATTCACAGGCGGTGCTGCAATTATCGTGTCACTGCAGCAGTTGAAAGGTTTACTTGGAATAGTGCACTTTACCAGCAAGATGCAAATAGTTCCTGTCATGGTCTCTGTTTTCAAACAAAGACATGAGGTACACTAACATTACCACCATCACCATCGAATCTAATTTCCATTTACTTCAGGATTCCAATCAAATATTTTTCAATTAGGAAAAGTTAAACTATTATTCTAAATCACACACAATTTTTTCTTTTTTTTCTGAAATAATACTTCTACTTCAAGTCATTTTTAAAAGCTGTAAAGATATGTACACATCTGTTTAATGTTTAGAAGATGTGTACATATTTATATATAATTTTTCAAATATATAAATGTCATTTTATTAGAAGAATATATAAATACAATGAGCTTTTATATTTTTAGTCTTTAAAATTTATAATAAATTTATTTTTAACATATTTTTATCACTTAAATAAATTAAAGGTAAGAAGAGGTGACTTGATTCTTTGGGTATTTGACACGTGTACACCTTTGAACCTTATGTTGCTGTTTCTTTTCTCTTCTCCATTCATTTACAAACTAGAAACATTATGAGATGAAAAGTTTTTCTTTAACTTGTCCTGAAAAAATAGATTCATCCAAATTTAAAGAAATGTTATTAGCCAATTTTTTGTACATGAATATTTTTAGAAATATATTTTATTTTAGCTGGAATAGAGTATATCGTGTAAGGTTTTAATTTTTGAGACAAACAAATATGTAATCGGTGTAAAACTTAATTTAAATATTATGTTTTTTTTAAATGAATTTCAAACATGAAAATTGTTTTCTAAATTAAATCTTTCAACTTTTCAAATGGTGTCTAGTCTTCATAATACGAAAGCTGCATCATTTTTTATTTCTGAAATGCGAATAATTTTCTAATTACTACCGTCCTAAAGGTGAAGGCTAATAATACTCTGACAAAGCTACATAGAAAAGAAAATAATTAACTCTTCTCCACCACACAACTCTTTCAAACATTCTCATCGAACTTATTCTTTTTTAAGAATTTAAACTATCATTGTACTCCAAGATTTTTAAGCGAAGGATACCTATTTTTCAAAATATGTTTTCTTGGAGCATTGTATAGGGAATCACTTCCCAAAAAGAAAAGAAAAAAAGTTCTTGGAGAATAAAAAAAGCAAAAAAATCATATTTATTTATGTTACTCCATTCAATAACTGCAAATCAAGAACTGGGTCACTTTTAAAGGAAAGATACTTGTCATACAAATGCAAGTACAAGCTTAAACAAATGCATGTTCTCTAACATGTTTCACCAACTTTGCAGTGGTCATGGCAAACCATTCTTTTGGGATTCGGTTTCTTGGCATTCCTGATGACCACAAGGCACATTGTAAATATCTCTATCTTCCACAAATTATTTATATGGTTCTTAATCTGAGTTATTTAGATCTGACTGTTCTTAATCATTGCAACAGAGCTTGAGGAAACCAAAACTCTTCTGGGTTTCAGCCGCTGCACCATTGACATCAGTTATTATGTCAACCATTTTAGTCTTTCTTCTGAGAGATAAGACTCATCAGATTTCAATTGTAAGATACATACTTGATCATTCGGCATTTCAACATATAAATATATTTTCTTTTTCTAATAACTACTATTTTATTTATTTTCTGGTAGATTGGACACTTACCAAAGGGAGTTAATCCACCTTCATCAAACATGTTATACTTCAGTGGTCCTTACTTGGCTCTTGCTATCAAAACTGGCATTATCACTGGGATCTTATCTCTAACTGTAAGTTATCTACTGGTCATGAAAATCTTATATCTTGCATTTTCATATTATGTTATAATATATCATATTATGTAGTTTCATTTAACTGTCACACTTATTCTGTCAAATTTTCTTATATCTCAGGAAGGAATTGCAGTAGGTAGAACATTTGCATCACTTAAGAACTACCAGGTGGATGGAAACAAAGAAATGATGGCTATTGGTCTAATGAATGTGGCTGGCTCTTGTTCTTCATGTTATGTCACAACAGGTAATGATTCTCCTCTAATTTGACCATATGTCTAGTTATTTAAGAAGCAGCAATCTTATGTGTAAAACATTCTCGCAGGATCTTTTTCTAGATCCGCTGTTAACTACAATGCCGGAGCACAGACAACAGTTTCAAATATAATCATGGCTGCAGCTGTTCTAGTTACCCTTCTGTTTCTCATGCCTCTGTTCTACTATACACCAAATGTTGTCTTAGCCGCCATTATCATCACTGCTGTGATTGGACTATTAGATTATCAATCTGCGTATAAACTGTGGAAGGTTGACAAACTTGATTTCTTGGCATGTCTGTGCTCCTTTTTCGGAGTTCTGTTCATTTCAGTCCCTCTAGGCCTTGCTATAGCAGTAAGTTGATACTTCATTAATTTTTTTCCTGTTATTGCAAATCTAAAATATAATAGCATGATAATCTATGTAATTGATATGCCATCAATATTCAGGTTGTCATATCAGTCATCAAGATCCTGCTTCATGTCACTCGACCAAACACTTTGGTTCTGGGGAATATACAAGGAACTCAAATATTCCACAACATAAACCAATACAAAGAAGCTTCTAGAGTCCCTTCATTCCTCATTTTGGCTGTTGAGTCTCCAATCTATTTCGCTAACTCAACTTATCTTCAAGAAAGGTTGGTCAATGAGATTTCTATAATTTTAATTCGTGAAGTTTAGTATGCTGCTTTTGAATCCATGATTCCTTATGATTTAGAGCTTATGCTGAAACAGGATACTGAGGTGGGTTCGAGAAGAGGAAGAACATATAAAAGCTAATGATGGAGCTGCATTGAAGTGCATGATTTTAGACATGACAGGTACATATTTCATTGGACCTACAACATTAGTTGTCTAAAGTTTGGTCACATATTGACTCCAACAATGTTCTTTTCTCAGCTGTCACAGCCATAGACACAAGTGGGCTTGAGACTTTAAGTGAACTTAAAAAGACGCTGGAAAAGAGATCACTTCAGGTACAGACACTGATTTGCATGTCCCAAACTCACAGTGCCTAAAAAACTGCAGATATTTTAAAGTCCTGGTTTTATTTTTTTTTCTTGTTATTGTCATCTTTTAAACATTGAAAATATATCATGTTAATACTTTAAAATCTTTTTAATGTATTTTAAAATTTTAAAATCAATGGTCATCATAGTATTTTGAAGACACATCAAATGAACAGCAAAGAAAATCCAAATCCAGTTATTTTGTTGCTAACCTCTACATTTATGATTGGCTCATGCAGCTTGTGTTGGCAAATCCTGTTGGAAATGTGGCGGAAAAATTGCACAAGTCAAAAGTTTTGGAATCCTTTGGATTAAAAGGAGTCTATCTCACAGTGGGAGAAGCTGTAACTGACATTTCATCGATCTGGAAAGCTCAACCTTGATTTCCCATCGATGGTGTTCATGGAACCACAAAACTTATGAGGATAAACTCTAACTTTTAGTTTATGTGGCGAATGCTTGTTAATTTCCGGAGAGTCTAATTTCTGTTATTAGTAGGAACCTTCAAAACAATATTTCCCCGTAAAAAAGAAAAAAAGGAGTTGCCATAAAAAGGATCTGTGTTACTCCTTTTATTTTCTGCTACATAGCAATTTTGCTTCTTGTTACAGGGAAATGAATCAAAGTAATGTATGATATGTAGACAATTTGAGTTCAATGTATGAGAGAACATTGAAATCTCTCAATCAGGGCATCAAATTCATACCTTTTAAAAACGATGATTAATATAAAGAAAATATTAAAGAATCAAAAGTGGAATCCTTTTCATTGAAAATCTATCAAAAAATCTACTCTTTCTGCTTGTAAGCAGCCACCAACAAAGTCTTGCTTTATTGTATCTACAAATCTCATTGGTTCTTAATCTTTCCTTAAAAATCCATTTATATCAAATATTTGCAATTAAGAGGAAGATCTGTTGATGATCAAATTTTATTTTAATTAAAAGAACTTATTTCATTATTAATAGTTCTATTTTAGAAAGAGGCAACAATACATCTGAAGACCCCAACCAAAAGATTTAGCATCATTCTCAAGAAAAAAGGAACAAAATCTAAGACCAAAACTTGTAGCCTTTTTTGTGTCTTTACTCCTTCTAGGTTACTTTTATTAGTATTATTATTATTAAAAGGTAAAATATTTTAAAGAAAACATCACTATAAATTCTATAATGAAGCATCACAAACAATATATTTTAAAGGAAAAATATTTTCAAGAAAAGAACTTCTTTAAGTCACAATTCTCAAACGTTTTTTAATTATTAACCTAAAATCTATAAATAATACTATAAGAAGATAAAAACCTTAATTATGATAGATAAAATAGATATGCAAAAACAATAACAATTTCGTATATTAAGATATTAGATTTTATTGTACATCATAATGTGGGTTCAAATGCAAGTACTTCATCTTCAAATTTATCTGCTGATCAAAGAAAGAAAGACAAACTAGACTAGTTAAAAGAAATCTCAATGACACATTGGTAATATGATTATGTTTAACTTTTAAGCAAAGGTAGAACTGTAGAAAGTAATGATGAGGAAGTAAAAAAAATGATGAGAAGCAGGGCCAGCTGTGGCCTCTTTCATCAACTCATCCACTGAACATTACAATGCATATACATGTTCAAAGAGTTATCAGAATGGAGAAAAAACTCTGCCTTTCCTAAAAATAACTCACTGAACCATGAAATATGGTTCTTGAACACCACCACACTATAATTTGCATTGCAACCATGCATAGCACATAGCACAAACAAATCAACATAGGTAGATGTTTTGTAAATAAAAATAAAAATTATTCAGTCTCTCAAGAAAGTAAAGAGTGTTATTTGGACAAAAGCAGACCCGTGAGGAAGAGATCATGGTGGCTTGAGCTAGGAGAATTCTCTTCCGAGTAAGTCCCAGTTTTCTCCAATTCCTCCCTTACCAAAATTTCCTCTGATCCACACTCAAAACTGCAAAATGCTTTCCCACCCCTGCAAGATATACAGATAATATATTACAACTATTGTTTTTGTCTGGAATTAAGTACTAGTAGCATAGTGAGATATTTGGAACAAACCTGTATCTGTAAATATCTTCCTCCCTCACTAATTTCTTATTACATGAGTAACAAAAGCTGAAAACATTATCAGAATGATAAGGGGATGATCCTTCTGAAAATATAGGAACTTGAGAAGCTCTGAAAGCAGGTTCTTCCTTCATGCTGAACTCATTGAAGTCATTGTTGTGACATTCCAAAACGCAGTCACCAAAAATATGTGTTCTCTTAGGGTTTGGACCATGAGAAATTATACAGGTATAATCCTCAGAAAGTTCTATCTCTCTTGCAGAGAGCGAGCCTAGACACCCTTTACTAAAATCAATGGATATTGGAAGCGAATTTGATTTAATATTGGAAGACTTATCTACCTGTGAGTCTCTGCTTGTCACAGGAGGCAAACTCGTTAATGTAGATGTATTTCCTGAACATAATTCATTCATTCCCAAATTGGAGTTTTGATTTGTGTTGATTAATGATGAAGGCCTAAAGGAACCAGGCAAAGAAATCATGGTTCCTTTGAAAGCTTTAGATTCCCAGTTGTCATTTTTCTTTCCAGAGACATTGTCAAAGTTTTCCAGTTCAGATTTGGGAGTTTTGGTTTCAGAAGGAAGTGAAATTACATAGTTTTTGGGCAAGGAATTAGATTTCAAATAAGGTGCAAAGAATTCATGGTTGTTTGAAAATTTAAGGATGCCAGTTTTCACCTGTGGTCCAAAAATGATACTTTTCCTCTGAAATTTACCAAGGATAATGTCATTGCTATGTTTGGTTTCATTAACAAGGGAACTTATGATGCCAAGGCCTACTTTACTGTCATCAAACTGTTTCTTATGACCAGTTTGAAGTGATGGTCTACAAGACTTGGCACTAAACGGGTTGCTAAGATTTGAGAAGAGTCTGCAATCAAGAGGAGATGTAGGGCTCCAAACAGATTCAGAATCTGGCAACCCTTTAGGACCAATCCCCAACCTAGAACCAAAGGTATAGAAATTTGAGAAACTCATTTGCCTTAATGCATCACAAGGTAAAGAGAAATTGGAAGAAGAATCAGCCATGACATTAAAAATCTTCCAAATATGAGCCTTTCCCTTCTTCTGCATTATCCTAGTACCCCATTCCTCTCAAAAGGAAGAAATCATCATATTCCCTTGCTGCATCAAATTCAAAAAGCTAAAGAAACAGCAATGTATTAATCTCCAGACAATAGGAATCACGACCAAAGTTCACAACAACTCATCGCATACAAAAATTGCTAGTTTATTTAGCCATTCAGAGAACTTTTCAGAGTACAGAGATATTATTAGAGGAATGGAACATTCAAATTATGGCACAGATTAGGAGTAGAATTCGTACAAAATATTAGAAAGTAGTAAGAAAATAGCCACAAAAAAGAAAACAAATCCGCAAATCTATTGATACTTTTTGCAGCTCACAGTTGACATCAAGGTGAGTACTCATCTCCATTCCAAATAAACATGAAACTAATTTGCTGCAGAAAGAGCTATATGAGAATTTAAATTTCCTGAGAATCTAAATTTCCTGAAGTGGTAAATTTCGAATGGCAAATCTATCGAGAATTTTAGCAACTTATCAAATAAAAGCTTCTCCAACACCATTCTCGATAACATAACACTTCGAAACAAATTAGGAACAAACAAATTAATGAACACCATTGATGATCGGATTTAGAAAATTGAAAAAAACTGTAACTTACACAATTTGGAAGTTGCAAGCCAAGAAAACAAGTCAGATTCGCAGATGATACCTCAAACAAACACATTAAAGTGCAACTGATAAGAAGCATGGTACAATAAAATATCTAGCTTGGGATTGCACAAGATCGTTATATTTTTTAAAAGAGGAAGTTCATCAAACGCTCAAAAATCAACAGTTAAATAAGTTTATACAGAATCTGATCATCGCCCACATCAAAATCTAATCGAGCAATCCGAAAAAGCACATAAAAGGTATCTGATTATAATAATAATAAAAAAAAAATCTTTGAAACAGAACCTCTAAACATTGTTTAGAATGAACTCCGAACCCACTAAACATTTTAGGAACAAAAAGAAGAAAAAAATCCCAGAGTGCATCGATTGGTGAGAAATGAAAGCAGAGAAATTTACTGTAAAGAAACCTACTTTTATTTAATCTGAGGGAAACCCAAATGCGGAAACTTGCAGAGATGAACATCAGCAGCAAAGACCAAACCTTTTGTTTACACTTACATAACCCTCTTCACATTCTTCTCCTTAAACTTGATAAATTTCTTTTTATTTTTATTTTGTTAGTTTTCACCGTCTTCTTCCACCTGCATCTTCATGCATCAAAGTCAGAGAGACAGTGAACTCGCTGAGTCTTCCGATGTACTACACACAGTCTCTCTTTCTCTTCTCACTCTCATCATTGAGAGCTACAATACAAAATACAAAAATACAAATACGTATCGTACCTATACCGAGTATTGTATAAAATATATACACTTTCATTTTATTTTCTATATTTTATCTCTTTTTTTAATTCTTTTAAATTTTAATTATGTGATATTCTTTAACTAGCTGTATGTTAAAAGAAAAATCAAATAACCTGTTTATAGTGATACTAATATTGTAATATAATATAATAAAGTTATATATTTAAAATAAACTAAGATCTATAAAATCAAATATATAACATTAATCTATTTGGATCAAAATTATTAATTTCAAACATCTGAAAAATAAAAAGATGTTTTAAAAACTTAAAACTAAAATTCATATAAATTGTAAATATTAAAAACAACAAAAGAAAAATTTACTAACAAAAAGAAAAAAATACATAAATATGAAATCAAACTTACCTATTTTACATAAGGTAAAAACATATATAACTTTGTTTATATATATATATATATATGAGTAAATTTATCATGCATATATTTATTAAATAATTATATCTAACATTGATTCTTCTCCTATTTTAGATGGGTATGAACTTTTTTTACAGTTTTTTTAGATATTATTTTTTAAGTGATTTTTCATTTTTTTCAATTTTTTATATTTTAAAATTATTTAAAATATATCAGATTGTAAAAGAAAGTTGTCAAAATATCATAATTCCTATTGAAATTATGTGTAAAAGAGGATACATGATAACACACCATAATAGGCCATTCTCAATAAGTAAAGAAGAATTGGACTAACATTATTATGTCCACCAAAATTTCGAATTTTAATATTCAATATAATTTTATACTCACAAAAATAATTGAACTTTAACAACTAATATTAAATAATTTAATATTTGGTTATCATATAATTGGTAGTATAATTAAATTTCCACACAAAATTTAAATTTGTCTCCATCTTACATTTTGATATAATTTTTTAAATCTTGACATATTAAATCGTGGTATAGGTTGACATTTAAATTGTTTACATCATTTGACATATTATAATACAGACATCGGTTTAAAACACTATATAACACGTACAAAATAATTGATATAACTAAGTTAAAAAAATTATATATATTTATTTTTTAAAGTTTTGGAACTAAAATTATCATAATTAAAATATAGATGAATTCCACATTTACTTATAAAAATTTAAAAAACAAATAATTAAAAACTTATTATTTCTGGAAGTAAACTTCACTCAATTCAAATTTAAAAGTGTATACTTTTAATAATAGAAAGTGGATATCAAATGTCATACTATTTTTATTAATTAATTAATTATATATATATATATATATATATATATATATATATATATATATATTTCTTAAACTTTCAACCAAATTTGTATTTTGTTATTGTCATAAATTTCATATCAATTTTATTTATGTACTTTATTATAAATAAATAGATGACGTCCTTAACTACAATGAACGTATGTATAGATGGCTTTATTATTAAAGTACAATTTAAACAGGATTAAAGATAAAACTCATATTTCTAGTAAACAAATTTGATAAATTGCATAACAACATATAAATTTAATATGAAAATTATCTTTTCAATTTGTAATTATAAAGACAAATATAAATTTTAAAAATTAAAATCTAAATACCTTTTTAATTGTCAATATTTTTTATCAATAATATAAAAAATACTATTAAGAGAATATATTGTATAAATTAATGTATATGGTAACTATATATATATATATATATATATATATATATATATATATTTTAACACACAATACATACAAAATATATATATATAATATATATAGAAAAAAAAAATAATATATATATATATACAAAATATATGTATATATGA
>Ga0099822_1004132_pt1 | contig 18825 bp, 8 predicted proteins | sample CowpeawhiteBW_FD_76839 | JGI IMG/M metagenome (GOLD analysis project Ga0099822, IMG submission 76839) | Root nodule microbial communities of legume samples collected from California USA - Cow pea white BW | ecosystem: Host-associated > Plants > Roots > Nodule | place: USA: California | collected...
GCTGTTAATGGTTGTTTGAGAAATAAAATTTCGTATTGATAAAATCTTCTTCATTTGCTTTTCCCTGAGTTCTGAATTTCGATTCTCTTCGCCAAGGATTTTTTTTTTTTTTTTTTTTTTTAAAATTTTTTGTTTTTTTTTTTTTTTTTTGGTAAATTGAACAATTTGGGTTCAGATAATGTAGAGATTAGTTGAGACCATATACTTGTGATAATCCTGAATTACAATGATTTGTTCTTATATGGTTAATCGTTCTTGAGTTGATTAAGATTACTATAGGTGGTAGAGTCCTCTTTTTGAGTACTTAATGCAACCGTATACTACTGAGTGTTGTTTAAATAGAACAACCATCTTCAAGTTGATCCACAAGATTTTCTGTTTGTGTCCATGTGAATTTATTTATGTATCATGTGTGTTTTGAATGGATTCCAGGAGGCTAGGGCTTTATTGGGAAGACTTGAATACCAAAGAGGGAATTTCGATGCTGCACTTCAAGTGTTTCAGGGTATAGACATCAAGGGTTTGACATCTAGAATGATCAAGGCTATTACTGAAAGAATCAAGCAAAGGAAACCACGTTCTAAGGCAGATATCGTGGTTTCAAATGTGATGTCATTGCACTCTGTTAGCCTGCTTCTTGAGGCAATTTTGCTTAAAGCAAGGTCACTGGAGGAACTTGGGGAATGCATTGGTTGGTAACTAATTTCATATTGTATTACTTTTTTCTTAAGAGTACTTCCAATATCTTCTATGTTAAATTGTACAATTTAATTTTGCATATGAGATCATGAACGTTGCTCTATTTGAATTTAACTTCATTATTAAGGATGAGAGGTTTGGGGTGCCAAATCCGTTGAGTTTAGTGCTTTATTAATTTGCCAGAGGCTGCAAAGGAGTGCAGAATAATTCTTGATACAGTTGAAGCTGCCCTTCCGAATGGAATGCCTGAGGGTATTGGTGAAGATTGTAAGTTGCAAGAGATGTTTCATAAAGCATTGGAATTACTTCCAAGGCTTTGGATCAAAGCAGGATTTCTGGATGAAGCTGTAGCTGCATATCGTCGTGCTCTGGTCAAGCCATGGAGTTTGGAGCCACAAAGGTTGGCTTCTGTACAAAAGGATTTAGCTACGATACTACTCTATGGAGGTGTAGAAGTTAGCTTATCCTCTCAGCAGCAGGTGTGGGGTAAAACAACTCCTACCAACAGTGTTGAAGAAGCGATACATTTGCTAGTAATACTCATGAGCAAGGTGGCAATTGGGGAAATAGACTGGGATGCTGAAATAATGGATCATCTTACGTTTGCACTTTCAGTCACTGGCATGTTTGAACTACTTGCGGATCATGTAGAGCAGATCCTTCCAGGTATCTATAGTCGGGCTGAGAGATGGTACTTTCTTGCTTTGTGTTTTAATGCAACAGGACATGATGAGGTGGCATTGAACCTTTTAAGGAAGGCTTGCGGCAGTTCTGAAGCAAACCATGTACCGCATTTTCCTTCATTTTTGCTTGGAGCAAAACTCTGTTCCCTAGATCCTCGCCATGCTCATGAAGGCATTAACTTTTCACGTAAAGTTATTGAGCTAGCTAAGCATCAAAATGAGCATTTTCTGAGTCAAGGCCATAAATTTCTTGGAATCTGCTATGGTGCTGCAGCTAGAATTTCTGTACTGGATTCTGAAAGAAGTATATTTCAAAGAGAGTCTTTGTACTCTCTAAACTGTGCTGCCGTAAATGGAAATGATGACCTGGAAGCAATATTCAACCTCGGATTGGAAAATGCAATTCAAAGGAATCTGGATGCAGCTTACAACAACATAATGACGTTCTCAGACATGAGTGCTGGCAGTTCCAGAGGTTGGCAGCTGTTAGCACTTATAGTATCTGCACTGCAGCGGTTTAAGGATGCAGAAACTATAGTTGATTTTGCTTTAGATGAGGCTGGGGGGATGGATCAACTTGATCTTCTGAGATTGAAAGCTGTACTTCAAATTGCTCAACAGCAACCCAGGCAAGCAATAGAGACATATCGAATCTTGCTTGCGCTAATTCAAGCCAAAAAGGAGCTTTGGCTTCAAGAAAACAATAGTAATCGAGAACAAGCATTCAGGCATGAGGTGTGTAATATATTCAAAGGAAGAACTCTAACATACCTTGTACAGACTGTTAAAGTTGATTCGAAAGAAAAAGTACCTTGTCAACTGAAAACTGCAAGAACAACTATGGTTATTCCTAGACTTTGTTTAACACATATTCTCTTAATGGCCTTGGATGTCTGTTAAAGAAACTCCTTCCATCCTTCGCCCTTCCTAAAACTATATGCTAGATGTCCAAATATTTTATGCAACTATTTAATACTTAGTTCTAAAAAAAAAAGTTAAAAGACTAAATTACAAATACTACTGGTTTTAGTCAATATCTAAGGATATATATATTATTTGAGTAAATATTAGTTTCGTATCTGAAATCTTGAGAAGAATTCCCCTTCTAAGTTTTTCATCCCTCTCAGCAGGCATTAACAGAAAAGAAGTTGGAAATGGAAGCCTGGGAGGATTTGGCTACAATTTATACAGATATCGGTTCCTTGCTCGATGCAAAAACTTGTGTTGACAAGGCCCAATTGATAGAATTTTTTTCTCCAAGAAGTTGGCATATTACAGGTAAGGAACCTGTCTGTTCAAGTTTGTATGGTTGAACTCATGTCTGCATTGAGTGTTTGTGCTCATGGTAACCTAATATGAAATTGCGTGTGCATAATTGCAGGCGTGGTGCTTGAAGCTCAATCATTATACAGGGAAGCATTTGTTTCCTTTTCAATATCATTGTCAGTAGAACCAGATTACATTCCCAGTATCATTTCTACCGCAGAATTATTGATGAAACTTGGTATGCAATCACTTCCAATTGCAAGAAGTTTTTTAATGAATGCTTTACGATTAGAACCTACAAACCAGGATGCTTGGTTCAACCTTGGATTGGTTTCAAAAATGGAAGGATCATTACAGCAAGCAGCAGAGTTCTTTCAAGCTGCTTATGAGCTGAAGCTTTCTGCTCCAGTGCAAAAATTTAAGTAATCGAGGAAAAGTGAGTTTGACTAAGAATGATAGAAAACATGCGAGCAGCAACTAACTGACAAAAAATACTCATCCCACATTTACCTTTGCTTGGATGTTGATTTGTTGGCAATGTATAGCTAAATCTAGCTACTTATCAATAGATTTTCTTCATTCTGTTCAAATCTGTCATTGTTTCGTAAGTAGAATTAACCGTGGGCAGAAATGGTGAAACATCATATAGTATATCCTGTCAAATAATGACATGAACTAAATAGTCAAGGCTCTCATATAATAGTATGCTTGATTGTTATTTCTGTCCTTTTGGTCCACAGTTTGTGTACTGTGGAAGAAAATTACCTATTTACATGGAATCCTGTCAAATTGTGACACGAACTAGATAGTCAAGGTTTTTATAATTGTATGCTTGATTCTTACTTTTGTCTTTCTTGTATGTTGATTCTGTGCCGTGAAAGAAAATTACCTATTGTTCGTCACTATTTCTAATTGTTATTGTGAAGCAAAAAAATAAAAGGAACAAAAAAGACAAGCAAGCTTCATGTTACGACTTCAACCATCGACCTAGCATCCCGTAATTAATTTTATGTTAGCAGCCAACATTTTCATCCCATAAAAGAAAGAAACACCAAGAACTGGGAAATGAGTGTTGAGCTGTTCTACACATCAATAATAAAAATTGATCCATGCATTTGAGAGAAAGGCTTCATCGCAAAGTCATCTTAAACCCAAAATGAGGTCCCCCCCTGCTTACATGGTTGACTGCAAGATGAGATGCTCAAATGTTGGAATTACTCTCAATCCAGATAATAGATTTCAGAATAGATTCATGCACCAATCGCTGGTTCTTGCAATGCTCCATCCATGAATTTCAACTTGTTCTTGCATTTAAGTGCCAGTTTCATAGTCTTGCCCAAATTGTGGTAATTCTTGCCATCTAATGAAGGATAAACAATAACAAAGGTTGGATTTTCATTGGAATGAAGAAAGAAATGGTTTGAAGGATTTGTGTGGAAATCAATATAGGTTTTGATCACCATATCAATTGGAGAAAGAAAGAGAAGGAAAAGTGGAACCATCTGATACCATCTCAGTTCTTAGATTTTGTAAGAACTCTCATTGCATTGAAGGTGAGATAAGCGTCTCGCAGAAAGAGAAAAGAAAACAGAGCTTATATAAAACTATGTATAACAGAAAAAACAGATAAAAGAAAACGATGTGTAACTGCTGGTAATAATATTAATGACATATATGGCACGTATTTTACCAACGGTAGAATCACGAAACAAGTTCTTCTTGGCATCCCTTCCCAAAATAAAAGCAAATACAGAATAGCAGATACCATAAAGTGGTTGAAGCGTTTCATTTTTGCGGAAGGAAAATGGAGTTTTTTCAATACCAACAAATGGAATAAAATCACCAAGCTACATCCTTGTTTCCTTTACATCACGAATTCTTTCCAATCAAACATAATATTTCCTGATCTGAGAAACAACATATTTGACCGATGGTACAGTTGTGTAGTAAAGACCGGTTGTTCATCTCCGGAACAAGGAAACCTGGTAGTGCAGAGGATTCGTCTCGACCTATACTGCGTCAACGGATGAAAAACCAAAACATACATTATCAGTGCCATAAAAAATATATTGATATCCAAAACAATGCAGCAATCAAATCGAGGGAAAATATTAACAGGATATAATAATATAAAAAGTGTTGATAAAAAAATTCACAGAATTTGCATGATGGTGATTTAGCAGAGATTTAACAAGAGTGGGTCGATAATATTTACCAAAAATCAAGTGGCCTTTCTAATCCTTTACTTCGCCATTGTTGGAGTTTTCAACTTCCTTTTCCTTTTCCGTTTCCGGCGCTTCTTCCGCTTCCGCATCCGCATCCCCCTCCTTTGCCTCTCCCGGTTGCTCTTCTTGCCTGCAATGACAACAAAACAAAAATAAAATGTTATTTTAGAATTTTTGTTTATGAGATGCATGCATGCAGAGAAGACATAGATTGAAGGATTGAAAGAGGAAGAAGAAGAAGAAGAAGAAGAAGAATACTTTTTCTGGGCGGCTTCTGCAGCTCTTGCACGTGCTTCCTCCGAGGCCAACCTTTCTTCCTCCTTGGTCATCCGCTTGTTGCCCCCATCGAAGCAACCAAAGCACAAGCCCATGGTTTCGTGCCTCTCTCCCCCTCCCCTCTCCTACCCTATTCCTTTTTTTTTTCTCTCTTTTTCTCCCTTTCTCTTCCTTCCCCCTCTTCCCTATACGCCTCTACAATCTCTATTTCTCTATTTCTCTTTCCTTCATCATCACTAACATGCTATATTAATATTTCTATTAACAATTTTTTACAGCTAAAGCCGTTACATCCATCTTTAATCATCATTACTTTATCATATCATATAAAACATATTACATTTTTTTAATATTTTTATTTTTTTACATTTTAATACAATTATTCTTCTATGGATAATGTGTTCTTCAACACTCTTCACTAAAAATAATTAAATAATTAGGTCTAACGAGCGTCAGTTTCAAACCTATTTCTTAAGTTTCTCTAAAATAACTTGTCGTGTAGATCCGTTGATGCACAAAAATAACTCATCGGTTACATGGATCAAATCGTATCGTTGAGTTGTATTAATCCAGATTTTCAATATTTTTTTTTTATCGAGTTGTCCTGCATTTCTATGACCCCTATAATTTGGCACGAATTTCTGATTCGATTGGGATTTGACATTCGGATCACAAAAATTTCAAATTTGAGGTGCCGGTCATTCTTTGGTAAAAAAAAGTTCTAGAAAGTGAGAGATAGATTTTTTTTTTATTTTATATGTTGGTGTTCCTAGCTAGCTTTTTTTGTATTTAAAGTGGATGTGTGGATTTGTTTTTCATATCTTACTTAATTTTCTCTTTTTTCTATTTAATGTAGTTAAATTTCTTATATGAATTGTTGACCCCGATCTATTTCTTAAAGAAATTCGAATATCGTTAATGTGATGTGATGTTAGCATTTCACAAAGCTTCTAGATTCATGGAAGAAAGAGTTGTTGAATTGAAAATATTAAAAGTTAGTTAACACAGTTTTTTCTCGAATTCACTTAATTAGTCTACAAGATAATAAAATTTGATATTAATAAATATAAACAATTTAAATTAATACTTCCTTATATTTTATAAAATCATGCAATAAAACATTTATTATTGACTCTTAAATCATATAATTATCTATAAATTAATTTTACTTATAAAAGTTAAATCAAATAGCCCAAATGATTGATAAATGTTACTGTTAAAATAATAAAAATGGATTTAATATTTGACATTTAGTCAAGTAATCTCCTTAATCTATTACACACAACAACTACAACACCGTATTTTTCAGTAAAGGACTTAAAAAGTATATCATAAAGAATAATAGATAAATACACACTCTAGTTGGAACTGTGTTGCTTCTTAATTTTTTTACATTTTTTTTCTTCTTTTTATTTATCTTATAAAATAAGTACAAAATACATTTTATATCTTTTAAATATTAATTATATTTATTTTATTTAACTTTTCTCATAAAAATGACCCAAAATACATTCTTTTTCAAACTATTTTCATAACCTAACTTGGTTGGTAGGGTTAGTTGACAGTTAAGGAAAAGGAAGGTGCACGTTGGTGGTGATCACACTACCTTAATTTTTAAAATAATTTCAACGTACTAAGTGTGCTGTTATCATTAATAACTTTTACATTTATCTTCTTATTGTTTCTTTATAAAAAAAAAATACAAATACTCATAGTATTTAATAAGTGGTGTATATTTTTAAACTTTTTATCATTTTATTTTTCCCTTAAAATGATGTTATTTTTTAATATTTATGACTATACAAAATACAAAATATTAGTACTTTATGTACGAGTACTTTTACATGTATTTTGGAATTAATATGCTCAGTATATCACCTAAATTACTTAAATATATCAACAAAGACTTTTTAACTTATTTTAAAAGGTTTGTCAAAACATTATTAATATTTTATCACAATAACTTATGTGATTAATAAATCTGAAAAGATAAATAACAATATGAGACAAATGAAATACATTTATAAAATTAGGTTATATGAGTCCTTAGTACATAATTTATGGAAAAATGGAAGTACATTAGAAAAAATTATTCATTTTATTGTGCATTTAAAAACGCATCAGAAAGAAAATATATAACGTGATGATCAAATTATGAAATGAAACACTTGGCGCCATAAGGATACCCATGTGGGAATTAGAAGCTTTTAATGAAATGTATTTATTGTTATCCAAAACAATGTCTTGATATAGTTAACAGAACACTTAATTAAAAAAACCCATAAATGTGTATATTTAGTAAAAATAACAGTAATAACCAAGGTAAAGTCCCCAAACAATATAATATTTACACGGACAAATCAAATGGAAAAAATTATCCACATATTCACATGCAATAACCAAAAATGTTTCATTTACAAGAATAGTATAGGAACTGAAGGTTCCAGAAATTTTATTGAAATTCAAATAGTTTAAAATTATAAGGATGATCTTGAATCATTTGTTCTGTAAGAATATTAAAAAACCATAGGAACACCAAGATTAAGTCAACATATTAAAACAACGCGTGGAGCGGTTTAAAACAATAATATTTTGACCAAGTTGTTCATCGTGTAGAACAAAATCTAGAATCAGTCGCTGGAAATAATTTTTTTGTAAATTTTAATTCTTTAGCTAGTTTCTGTGTGAGAACCTTGATTCTAACAAAACCATATTATTAACAAGATGTACAAGGATCAGATTTAATTACAGTGGCAAAACGTGAACAAGAGAAGGATTGAAATTTGAACCTGTCTCAAGAACGTCACCAACAAAAACTACACATATTTACACAGATAAACAATCTTCACCAGCTTTTCTGGTGGCCGTGTTTCCCTGAACTCTTGCCATTGAAATCACCACGTCTTCTTGGAGAACCTAACTCTTCAGGATTCACCATCTTCGTGTCATTCAACCATCCCCAAACGTAATCTCTCTTCTTCCAGTTCATCACCGATTTCCTTGGCTTCGAACTATCATAGTAAAATTCACTCAACGTGGGAACCACATACCACACAACACAAGTGCAGAGTGTTGCAACAGATCTCCCAAACACAATCAGAAAAACCAAAATCAAAATAACAACCGCTGGCACATAGAAAGAAGGCCACTTCAACATATTCCAAGAAAACCTAAAATTTTTCTTCTTATGAGATTCCGACTTTTTGTTGTGTTGCTTCCTTTCTTCCACGGTTGCTTCTTCGGCCGATTTCTCCAATTGCTCCGAGAAAGATGTCATGTGTGTCATTTTGAGTTCTTCACTGTTGTGTTTCTTGTTCTGATCCTTGTTTTTCAGTTTGACCACTATGGGAACGAAATCGTCGTTGCTCGAATAGGCAAACCGGACCAAAGATATCTCCTGAGGACTGGTTTGAGAGTACACCTTTTGCCTTCTCTCGTCAAGATCAGCCAAAAGTGCTGAAAATTTGTCTAAGCCTCGATCGGAATATGGGTTGTTATTTCTACTTTCTTTTCTTCTCTTGGACCTCTTGGGGCTTGAACATGGTGGTGCAACATCTTCTTCTTGGTGCTGGAAACTGCCACAGACAAAATGGTTCAACATGTGCGGAAAGAACAACAAAGGTGGTTTTTTTTTTCGGTTAACGTTGTTGTTGGGCGGAGTTTTCTGAGGGTTTAAGATTATTGCGAAAGAAAGAGAAAATGAATTGAGAATTATATATAGATCGTGGTTAAGACTATGACTTGACTAGATCCAATCGAATAATAATGAAGCTCGACACGCATTAGGGTCAAATCAAACTTTTTGAAATTTAATCAGGCAAGAGTTGCCGATGTGGTTATCTTAATCTTTGACTTATTCGAGAGAGAGAGAGAAAGAGAAGTTGCTGCATTGCTTAGGTTATTCTTTCAAACAGTGCAATATTTTAAAATGAATAGATGATGACGATGGCTTAGAGAAAATTTTTGTGGGTTACAGATTATAGACAAATTGTTATTTCTTTTAATTTAAAAAACAGATACTTGGGGAAGAGGGTGTTGATTAATTGAAGAAGTCTTTGTCACTCATTAATGATAACAAATTGGACAACCTTGCCTTCAATATTTTTTGCTCTAATGGTCTTACGTAGATATGAATTATTATTATTAAGGATATTTTAAATAAATTTCTATAAATAGTAATAGAAAATTGAAAAAAAAAATGAACTTTATCATAAATTTAAAATAGTTTTTGTATAACTTAATTTACAAAGATTATATTTTTATATCACTTCTCCTAAATCTTCATTTTTAATTTATATGTAAATTAATTTTAGTTTATAGAAAAATATAGTTCTTTAATTCTTTAAAACGTTTATGGATTTACTTTTTCAAATATGTGTAGGTTGAAATTTAGAAGGAAGTTAAGTTGAAGGAGATGGGGTGTGAAAGGTTGGGGGGCATCAAAGAAAAAAAAACAAGAGTGCAAACGTTATTTCCAATGCTTGGTTCTGTTGGTGTTGCGAAGTTTCCAAATTAATCAACATATGATTACGACAAAATCTATAAATACAAAGCACTGCTATTTCAATCTTTTTTTAATTTTAATTGATACACAAAAAGTCTACTCAAAGATTTCGTAGATAAAAAAGTGTACTCCTAATATAACAAAATTTAAATTAGATCCTTTGTATAGAATTTCATATAAATTAAATGTTACTTTTCGTTAAACATAACGTTATCCCTTTTTTATATTATAATTTCATTAATAACCTCAGCAGATACTCTATAGCCAAATTTTCATGTTAAGAAAATGAAAACATACTGCTCTAGTTTGCATCTGTGTTTTCTTAGGGATGATTTTGTAGTTTTTAAACTTTATTGAAGATACCTTTGTTATTTTACGTTTCCTCTATTCTTTATTAAAATTTAGTTTGAATACAAGTAAATGGTGGTGCAGTTAGAAACGTTCTCAAGCCCGTAGAAATTAAGTTCTGTGAAATTTGCCATTATTAAAAAATATTCACGGGTTGGGAACTTCCACGGTAATCATTTGACATGTTCAAGGTCAAAACTCAGATTTTCTTATTTTTTTACATCAAGAAATGCGTGGCTCTGAAGCATCCTATCACGCATTTTGGTCAATCCATTAATTTAACATGTTCATGGAAACTATCCATGACTTCTGGTGGAAGAAGGGTGCCTCTGACCACATCATAGCATAATAAACTCTCGTAGCATTTCTACTATTGATGTCATTTAAAAGATAAACATATTAATATTGAAACTATAAACAATTACTAGTCACCCAACTATACTCATTCAGAACTACAGGATTATAATTAAATTATAATAATATACAAAGTCAGCCAAATCTGGAACATTCTTTTAGGCACAAGCTGTAGTGTGAACCATGGTTTCACAGGTAGGCAAAACAACAGCCCAAAGCAACGTAACAGCGAATGGAGAAAGTAAAATTACTCACCAAAGTGCCATTCTCTTTCAATTATTCACCTTTACCCATCATTCATTATCATCAATATTTTCATCATCCTTCATGTACTTCTCTTGCACTGCTGCAACTGTAGATTTTGAGTTAAGGGAAGCTCAGAATTAAAAGAGTCTGACCAGGAAAGAGGTAAAAGAAGAATAGGCAACAGAACTGATGCATCCATGATTATCAGAACACTGGTTAAGACAACAGCATTAGCAATCTCAAAAGTAACTTAGAGTATTGTTCAATTCGCTGGGAAGCCTTCTCACAGCATCAATGATTGATCACAAGTGATTGTCTAAAAAAATACATTTGATTTAAAAAATAGGGCAATTTTTTCTCCAACCGGAACATTTTCCAGAGAGGTTTTTACACGAATCTTCTATGTTTCGACCAATCATTTCTTCCTACTTAATGCATTGATCCATATTCCACAATAATTTAATTAACATGTTCGCGAAAGGGAGGACGACTATTGTGTTTAGAATGTATATGATACCACTCACGATCACTGTTACTACAGGCTGCCAAGAATCAGTTAAAAAAAGTATATGCATTGGAAAGCAATAAGTAAGGGTAGTTCTGGCATGCAATAGTGAAAGTTATGGTACTTTGTAAAATAAATCATCTCAAGATGTAAGAATTCAGAATAGATGACGAAAAAAAGGATATCTATAATAATCCCAATCAACAGGACCAACTGCAATCTTGCTAAATTCAACTGCACTTGCTTCTATACCGGTAAATATGTACCCATTGCATTTGTCTATCACCTTCACCAAATTCCCTACACTCTCTTTGTCCTGAAAATACAACTTCCGACTTAGGATTCCAAACATTTGATGCAAACAGATGAAAATACAGGGCATACTTAGTTTACCTGAATATCTAAGGTTGTAAAACTCACAAGACTGAAGTTCTCAATAACTTCACATAGTTCCTTTGTGAGTTTTCTGCAAATATCATTAAGATAAATACTACTCAGAATAACAATAAATGCCAATCTTAAGGATGAATTCGAGAACAGAAAAAGGTCATCAACAAGAATGAGTTAACTATGATGTATACTCACAAAATAATTTCTATCTAACACATTTAAACCTTCCTTGACCATCATTTCCAACATATTATTCACTTTGTAAGGCTATCATTTCATACGTAATCGGAATAATGAAATATAGACCCCAAACTTCAACCGAGGAATTTGATTAATCCACCCACGTAGGCATATTTCAACATCACGGCAGATTGGATCCTAGTCTATTATAAACATAGCAAGTAAGGCAAATGAATGAATGATTCAATCGATGCATATTTATTCATTTTTTAAATAAAATTGCTGCACATTTGTCATAATAAGTTGCTACGACCCATGGAGCACCCTAATGAGAAACTATACATTCAACGTTGGTGCATGATTATTATTTTAGACCAATAGCTCTCTATCAAAAGAGGGAGCTGCTGACAGAAGCACTAAAATTTAAAATCTGTCTTTGTTCCTTTTCGTCTAATGGGAGTATACAGAAACAATTTTAAACAATGTAGCTTTGCAACAGTTCAGGGTAGACAAGATATAGCAAAATGCAATAGGTCTCTTTGGATAGACTTTTCTCCATAAACATTTCTAGAAGAAGGAACTAAGAAGAAAAAGAATATAAAAAAATGAGCTTCCATAAACTAAATTTTACACTGTTAATCCAAACAGAACTAGTGTTAAATTCTACATGTAAAGAAAGAAAACAGTTAAAAAATTATCAAGAAAACTGCAAAACATCAAAATACTATTAGAACAAAAGCTAGCAGTCAAAGAATCACCATAGCACATCGCACCTGTACTTAGCAGAGCGAGGATCTTGATCGAGCTGGTATTGTAAATATGACAAGTCTTGCACGTCTGTATAGAAATCAAGGTTAAAGGCTGCAACAATAAAACATAAAGTCAGTATATAAATCTCTCACTGTAACCGGCATAAAGTAAAATACATCTAACGCCTGACATCTGAAAAAGTGTAATGACTGCACCTAGCTTTCCGTAGCTCTCAATTAAATCAATTTTAGACAAGACATTTACGTGAGGGAGTTCTAGATGTAGCATCGTGGACAAGGACAAAAGCAATGCACTAATATACTTCCCAGGGTCACTGCAAAGATGGGCATCAATCAAATGCACTGCAGTTAACTGCATAGAATAAACACATAGATCAGTTCTTAAAACAGCATGCGGTTTGACACCAGCAAGACGTAAAGGACAGTACTATACCCTTAGGTTCAATTTCTTTATGAGCTTCATGATGACATTCTTGGCATTTGAATGAAGGAAAAAGAGCTCAACTTGGCCAGGAAAATCAAAGAGAAGGTAGTGATCTGAAATGTAAATACTGTCAGGTTACTAGAGTGTGTTGTTAACTGATCAAGTAGGGTCTATGTAAGAAGGATGATAGAATTTACAGTTTGATTACGGCATAACAATGCACTGACCTTTCAGAAGAGGTTCCAATTTTGCTTCCAACCAGTCGATATTTTTCTCAAGATAATCCATGCAATACACAAGACCTGCTTGTACAAGGCAAGAGAAACTTCTTAATACGTATACAGCAAGGCACCAGTACATTAGAAAAGCTGGTGTGACACATTAAAAGTTCCTTTTACACGAACCATTGCACACAGAGTAACTTGTTTAACTACTTGTCATAAATTCACACAGCATAATCTAAGTAGTCCAATACCCGCGGTACTATGGTTTCATGGCTTTAAAAAGGCAAATTTCTTAAAATAAATAAATAATTTAACAAAAAAAAAAAAGTGGCTTACCCCCATTTGGACCAAGTGAATGTTCCACCATTACATCACTTAGTTTCACAAGATCCTCTATGTTCACAGCACAATCATAGCTATATTTTTCATTAGGGGAAACCATAAAAGTTGAACTATATAGCTAAAAAGGGACACATCAATTGAGCTACACAATTAAGATGTTTACTTCTGAGAACAACAAATGGAAAGGATACGGTAATGAATCATTAGCTGGATCCAAATTGATAACAGCAACCTTCCTACATTAAAAAGCAACAAAAGGCAAATACAATACCCCAAATTAGTAAAAAAACCTACCATCAACATAATAAAAAATAATTATATAGAGAGTAAGGCTCACCTTCCAATGAGACTTAGAAACTGAGACATGCCATTGCAATAAGTTGTTTTGCCAGAGCCAGGAGGCCCAACTACTACTTGCCCAAACACCATTTTCCTTCCTTCGTTGTGACCAAATGCTATCTCCCTGCATATTAATAATAAGTCGAATTAAACCTTGTACAAGGGCAAAACAGAATCTGAATAACTAATTTATGTTAAATCAGTTGTCAAACTGGAGGATAGGAAGACGATAAGAGATGGTAACTCAAGGATTCCAACCATAAGAGTTAGGAATATTTATGAAATACTATATTTATGTACATGAACATAAATTATATACTAATAGTAATAATGCGGAAAAAAATAACTCATAAATCATAAATGCTCACATCCCATACTAGTTTCATAACATAAACTAACTCGTAGTAGCTAATAAATTCATAATGGCTTAGTGATTACGAACTTTGCATAACACTCCAAATCTAAGTGGCAGCAAGACCAGAAAAAACAAAATTTAGATCAGAAAACTGAGAACAAATGTGTTTTAAATTGTCATATTTTACAAAAATAATAAAATAAGAAGTATCTCTAAGAAGAAATACTCTGAACAGCCGAAACAACGATCGACGCAAGACCGACGACGATGAAGGCAGCGCCGGTAATGATGAAGGCAACGCCGGTGGTGGTGATGCAAGAGTAAGAGATAGTGACGCGAACCCTATCGACGGTTATGCAAGCGTCAGCAATAGCAACGCGAGTGCTGTGATGGCTGACAACTACGACACCAGCGTTATAATGGGTATGCAGTGATGGTTGGGGACACAGTCGAGCAGAGCAAGATACTGTTTGGTTCCGACTTGCGATAGAGAAGCCTTGGAAAAAAGGTTTTCTTTTTTTAATTTTTTAAATTGGGTCATTATAAACCCTACCCGGAAAGCCCAACTACATGTGATGGCATCCGAACTGGATAACAAAGCTCGAGCCCGCACAATTGCTTTCACGAGAAAATACCGAACCTGCAATCCGCGACCTTCCCGTCTTGTACGTTTCTGCTATACTCGCGATCTTGACAGCAAATCATTTAACCAAACGGCCATGCATTTCATCAAACAATATACACGCAACCCAGAAACTCTAAAAACAAATCAACACGACTCAGCATTACACCATATAAGCAGAAGCAGAAATCATAAGCACTGATTATCTCTGTCCGAAAACCTCCCACATACAACACATGTAAAACCCAACATTTCTTATAACTTATCTGATGACAATAATAAGTAATCCAAATGTTCACCTTTGCTCCAAAATTTTGAGGACGAAGACAGCACCATGTATGACTTGAACAATTGTATTCCTATAATGAACTCTCCACAATCGAACACTTAGGTACCAATGAAATTAAAATAAAAACAAAATAGACTTACTTTGAAAAAGAGAAGGGGCATTCCGAGAATCGAACTCGGGACCTCTCGCACCCAAAGCGAGAATCATACCACTAGACCAAATGCCCTCCTTGCCAGATTCTGACAGGTTACTTTTATATAACCTATAGTTATTGAAACCTTACTTACCTAGATGCAGACTGTGAAGTTGCATAGTGTGGGACAAATCCATATTAAATGCAAGCTGTCATCATAATTGGAGTGTTACTGAAGATTGCAGACACACCAAACCCATCATTTTAGGTAGTTTGTGCTAAATTATACACCCTGACGTTGATCCCGCATCTTTTCCATAAACAAGTAAAATCCCCAACCCAATATATCATAACATATTTGACTCATCCAAATGGTAAACGTAAAACTACTGCAACTTAAGAAAATTCAGGTGACTATTCAGTTATTATAAGTTACCTAAGGGTTGCATTGGAATGCCATTCATCCCTTGTAACTCAAGAAAAATCTTCACACTGTTCAAAAGTGGGATTCGACAATGAAAGCAAAGCAGATGGAACCCCACGTTACAAAGTGAGATCGAAAAGAGGTTTTAGTTAATTATATTTGTAACTATTTTCTTACACATTTTTTTTACGATGCCATTCTTTATATCTTGATAATTGTTTTTGGTTTATAATAATTTAACTTTTTTAATAATATTGATCGTAACCATTCAGGTGTGATAATGATAGCTGTATTCTTGCTAGTTTTTTATAATGTTGATTAACTAAAAAAGGACTTAGTTGGTGACTTTGGCTATTCTATAATTTAATTGAATGATCCAATAATAGACGGAAAGGACTTTGCAAAAGATTTAGGTCAAACGCGAGTGAGTTATGATCGGTAGGGTCATGGTCTCCACCTATCATACATTATATCTGAAATAATGATTCTGCATCTTCCAAACTTGATAAAGTAGTAAAAATACGGTGATGGTAGAAAAAAAAAAATCCCCACAACACTGTAATTGGAAGCTAACGTCATCTTCTTTGTTGCGTACAAATTATGTTATTGTGGTTGTTTCTTGTTCTTTAGTGTGACGCATTTAACTTAACAGTTGAAGACATTAAAAATGTGTAGGAGAAAATGGTGAGTTTGGTGGTTAAAATATTAGACAAAATGATTGTCAATGACAGTATATTTGTTGGGGTGTCTGCTTTTGTCTCCTGCCTCCCACATTTCACCACCCCCTTTACCCCTTATCTTCTCTTTTTCATCGTTTTGCTCTTCCCCTTACCAAGAAAAATCTACTTAAGGTTCACACAGGGATCATATAGCTTTGTTGCACCTTGCTAAGGGGAGAGAATTGCGAAATATGGCATTTGCAGGAACAACTCAGAAGTGCATGGCTTGTGACAAAACAGTTTATCTGGTTGATAAGTTAACTGCGGATAATCGAGTCTTCCACAAGGCTTGCTTCAGATGCCACCACTGCAAAGGAACACTCAAGGTCTGTTTCTTCTAACTACCCTCTTTGGATTTGTATCTACAGAGATATATGATATAATAATTCTTCATGGTTTTGTATTCTAGTGTTTGACTCTAGTTCAGATCTTTCTGTCCCCGGATCTGGTGTCTCTTGTTTGTTCATAATTTGACATCAATTTCAGCACTTGCTTTCACTGATAATTAATTCGGTGTTTATATAAGTATTAGCCTCATGTATTGCTAAATCTATCTATTACTCTCATTTATTCCATTTTCCTTTTTCTAGTTTGTTGAGATAAATGGATCTAACTCTGCCTTCTACATTTCACTTGTTTTTTATCAAAAGCTAAAATTGATTTGTGAATCTGTAGTTTTCATATGATTCCCCAGATGCTCTGCTAATTTTCCTGGCAATGTGTACTAATTTTTGAAGTATACTGATTTAAGGTGTGTAATTAGGTTTATTTTTTATGAACTATACTAATTTAGTAATGTATTTGCAGCTTAGCAACTATAACTCTTTCGAGGGAGTTCTTTACTGCAAGCCACACTTCGATCAACTGTTCAAAAGAACTGGTAGTCTTGACAAAAGCTTCGAAGGTAACAAAGGATCCAAAATCCAATTATTCAAAGCCTCGCTATTTTTTTCCTCAGGGGTTACTTATCTTTATTTCCTTTTGGCTGATCAGGGACACCAAAAATTGCTAAACCAGACAAAACTGGCGAAGAGGTAACCAATTTTAAATCTTGATGCCTACTAATGCTCAATAAAACAGGTTAACACACTCTGTTAAACATAAATTTTATTATTGATCAAAAGTTATATAATTTTGTAGATTTAATTCTTAACGAATCTAATGTATAATATATTTAAATCAATGATAACAAATATTTTTGAAAACGAGTTATTGGCGCTCGTAAACATGTCAGTTGTTACATAGCATTTATCTAATTTTGGGTTGTTTCTAATCAGAAACCGGCAGCAACCAAAGTCTTGAATATGTTTGGTGGAACCAGAGATAAATGTGCTGGTTGTCAGAAAACAGTGTATCCCACTGAAAAGGTAACAACACAACATTAATTTTCATCAGTGAGACACTTTAGTGCCACCATTGATAAGTGCAAAGAATCCATAGCAGCTCCTTTTCTAATCTAAACCACGATACCAAGTGCTAAAACTTGCGTTCTATTTCAGAAAGGGATTAAGTTGTATATATATTTTGAAATGGTGTAGGTGACGGTGAATGGAACTCCTTATCACAAGAGTTGTTTCAAATGCACTCATGGAGGGTGTGTTATTAGTCCCTCCAATTACATTGCACACGATGGGAAACTCTACTGCAAGCACCACCACATCCAACTGATCAAGGAGAAGGGAAATTTAAGCCAGCTTGAAGGTGACCATGAGAAGAGTGCAATTCAAGAGAAAACCAACGGTGAAGTAGTTGCAGCTGAGACATGAAAAAGTCTGAAAATGAATATTCCCTTCCTCAAGTTTCATATTTCTGTATATCATGTGTTTCTGCTATATCTCTCTCATGCTTTATCATTAGTACTGAGTCCAGAATACTCCTGAAAAATATGATATTCCCTTTCTTGTGGGTGGGGTGTGTGGAAATCCATCATTTTGTTTCTGTTGTGAGTTGTGGATACAAAAATGAGACATTAATGGCATTCCATTCTGAATGTTGTTCAGAAGCCAGTGCTACTGAATTTCTTAAAACTTTATCTATGTATTCATATTGATTCAGAAGCCATACTACATGATTTTTTTCATATTTTTTCTTTCTCCCTCCACCTACCTCTACCAGGTGTAGTTAAGAAAACAAAAATTGGGACTCTGGGTAATCATTCGGTGTAGTTAAGAAAATAAAATTGAGATTTTAAAATTTGTCATCTTGCTCTGTTATGCTTTTTGAGAACTTTGTTTATGGAGTTGCATAAATTGGATTATCTTTTATATGGGTGGTGTTTTATTCTTTTGAAATGGTACAAAATAATATTCTCGAATCTTGACATGTAACTTTCAAATGATATTAATATCAATTTAATGAGGAAGGAAATTCACTCTATTTAACAAATATGGAGACTAAGTTAAGTCCAAAATATATATATATATATATATATATATATATATATATATATATATATATATATATATATATATATATATATATATATATATATATATATATATATATATA
>Ga0099822_1004145_pt1 | contig 18811 bp, 9 predicted proteins | sample CowpeawhiteBW_FD_76839 | JGI IMG/M metagenome (GOLD analysis project Ga0099822, IMG submission 76839) | Root nodule microbial communities of legume samples collected from California USA - Cow pea white BW | ecosystem: Host-associated > Plants > Roots > Nodule | place: USA: California | collected...
AATATATATATATATATATATATATATATATATATATATATTATAATCCACTATTTTATTATTATCACTACTATTATTGTTTTTATTACCTTAAACTAAACAAAAACCAGTTTTTCTTTATTGTTTTGTGATTGTTTTGTTTTTATATACTAGAGTGATGTATCCCTGGTTTCTACACTATGTGCAATGAACAAACCAACTGAAGTTATTGCCTTTTAGCTTCAATCTCTCAACTCAACCAACGCATCACCCAAATCTGGCGGCATATCTCAGCTTGCACTTTCACAACTCTGCGAAAGAGAAAAAGGAAAAAGTAAAAGCGAAAGAAAGAGAAGCCCTTTACTTGTTTTCAGGTAACCCTCTTGTTTTTCTCTGTTGTATTCTCAATCTCTCTCTAAAGATCGTTCCTTTTCCTGGTAAATTGAGATGGACTGGATTTTCTTTTGGCTGAGGAGATTTCTGTAATTGATTCTGCTCTTGCTTATTCAGATCGAGATGTGGGTTTGTTCCTTTTTCTGTTGTTGTTTTTGTTGTTGTGTTGATCTTGCATTTGGTTTGTGTACCATTTTGGAATGCATTTTTCTTTTGTTTGTTTAAGTTTGATGGGTTGATTGGACTTTGCATGCTAATGGTAGCATTTGAGGTGCTGAATTTTCTTGCTAAGTGGGAAGAAATTGACTTGTTTCTGTTTGTAGGTATGACACTGCCTAGCTGACCAATGATAACATTAATAGAAGCAAGGAAGGAGAAATGAGTGTATGCCCAAATGAATTGATTGCTTTCTTCTTGTGTCTATGAATTGGGGAGGCGAAGGTGTTAGCACATCAGAGATTTATGACTTGATTATTTTAGTAAACCCAAAAGGAACACTCTTAAGGCACAGTAAAACAATAGTTCGTGTAAAAGTCTGTCAAAGTCCTAGGTATCTTAGTTATCTTCATAACCCTGTCCTCAACATGGGGGTACTTGTAAAATTATCTGATTTGTGGGATGTATGGTGAAATTCTTGGTACATTGATGTTTACTACTACCTTGGACCTTTGTGTCACTCCTACTTCATTCCTCCTTGATTACTAAATTGTTCCCAATTGTGAAAAGTGGGGAATTTCCTATTGTCCATTCAAAATAGCATTTTGGCCTTTTGGGAAAATAACTTATTCATCATATTCTCATCTTCAAATATAACGTGGCAAATATTTTGGCACATATAGGTTTTAGTTCAACCTGCTATCAAGGGGTGCTTGAGTCTGTTTTACTTCATTCACCTGTCTTATTATGCTGAGTTGAATACCAACTTATGAAGTGACTTGAGATCTTCCTTTGCAGGGATGGTGATTTTTGTTTGTCTTGTTTTGGCTGCTGACACTATCTAGTTTCTTTGTTAGGTGAAACCAACCCTGCTAATGCATGTACCCATTACAGACGGGCATTGAAACTCAGTGATTTCTGGTGGAGCTTGACTAGTCATCTTCTATGCTGTCTTGTGTAACAGAAAATATGGGCTTACTCTGTAGCAGAAACCGGCGTTATAATGATGCTGATGCTGAAGAAAATGCGCAGGTCAACAATAGTAAAAAAAAAGTTAAGGTCTTAATCTTAAAGTGTTACACAGCTTTCAATTTGATAAATTTGTGTGAATTTGCAGACTGCAGAGATTGAAAGGAGAATAGAGTTGGAAACAAAGGCTGAAAAGCACATTCAGAAACTTCTACTACTTGGTACAGTTTACTCAGTCAGTTTTCTTATATTTCTTTTGTATATATGCTTCGCTGATACATTTTGAAGCTAAAGTTAGTTAAATGGAGTGATTTATAGACACACTTGGAATCCAGTATTGTATAAGTGTTGATGATGCTACCAAATTTGAAGGAATCACACATATTTTGTACCTAGTATCTGCTGTTGTTCGGAGTGCTTCCAAAAACCACTTGGTTCCCAGATGTGTCACTGTTACAAATGTTATCATTTATTTGTCTCCTATATGTAGAAACCTGCAAACTCTGTGGTTTAAGGTCTTTTACTATTAAAAGAATGAAGGTTGCTTATCTTCTAATTAACATTATTCATAATTTGATATGCTTTTGAGATATAACATCATGCGGGCCTTCAACTAATATCTCAAGCTTTGGGGTAGTTGGTGATTGACATGATGATATACTCATTCTTGTAAATAAAAGTTTGTTGCAAACAGTGTTTTAGTTTCTATTGTTCTGGAAACTATTTGATAGATTTCGAATACTTATTAAACAGAATATCTTGGATGACTTCTTCTGTTAGTTTAGTGGTGTATCCCCTTCCCATTCATTTAATTGAATCATATATGCAATAAGTGCTTAATTTCTTGTTTAGTTGCTTTTTTTTCTTCTAGACTTATTTGTATGTGTCAAATTTTCTGTTGTTTAGGAGCTGGAGAGTCAGGGAAGTCTACAATATTTAAGCAGGTAAGAAAAAAACATTGCTGTCCTTGTTTTAGCTTTGTACACACTTACTTGATTGTTGATATTTATTTGTTTTCCTGTACTATGCAGATAAAACTTTTGTTTCAAACTGGCTTTGACGAGGCAGAACTAAAAAGCTACTTACCAGTCATCCATGCTAATGTGTATCAGACAATAAAAGTACGCAATACTTGAAAGGGTGTGTTAATTATTTTTCTCTTTAAAATACAGAGTTTGCAGTGTCCACTGCTTATAGTTTGAAAAAGTTTTTCTGTGAATTGAGTTTTATTGGAGGTAGTTGAGTATATTGTTTTCCTTAATATGTACTTGATGTGTTTACACAGTTATTGCATGATGGATCAAAGGAGTTTGCCCAGAATGATGCTGATTTTTCAAAGTATGTTTTATCCCATGAAAATAAGGTAGTTTACTGCCACCATCTCTATGATCCTCTTCTACAATATGGCCAAGAATTTTAGGATGTGGTCTTCAAAGTATTGCAACTGTGTAATTTTAGTTCCTCCATCAGTCTTCAATTAAGTATTTAATAGATTTAGTTCATCCATACTTCAAGCCCAAATGGGTTTTGCATGAAGAGGCATGCTAGTAATATAAAACCATTCACCTGTCTTCTTCTTCAGCTTTTGGATAGAGGTTTGTGACAGGATTTTTGTCTAAATTCATATGAAGCTTTCTTCATTTTTCTTTCAGGAAATTGGGGAAAAGTTATCAGATATCGGAAGCAGGCTGGATTACCCATATCTCACCAAGGAACTTGCACAGGAAATTGAAAATCTGTGGAAGGATCCTGCAATTCAGGTGGCTAGATGTCATACTTTGGTTTCTTTTACTTAATTCTTTCTATATAGTTGTTTTTTGGCATAAGCTAATTAGTTTATGGATCACATTTTACTTTCTGTAGGAAACATATGCCCGTGGTAGTGAGCTTCAAATTCCAGATTGTACTTATTATTTCATGGAAAATTTGCAAAGGTTGTCTGATGCAAATTATGTCCCAACAAAGGTAGCAAAAATCTATCATACTTTTACACAGATTTTAAATCTAATTCATAATTTTATTTTTATCTGCCCTTGGTACATTGCGTATCTGATCCATTTTCTTGGTTGATTTAGTATTTTTTTATTTTCTAGATGTTTAGGTTTTGATCAGCCAAATTATTTTTATTTCTTCTCTTACTTTTGTTGGTGTAAGATTAAACAGGTCCGGGTTACAACCCATGACGCATCTATTTTATTACTGATAAAAACTGTGATTAAAATGGGTCTGAAAAATCAATATTTGCTTCATATTTGTAAAAGATCAAGTAATATGGTGTCATTCTTGATCTGAAAAACAATTAGTGGTATGTAATCCTGTTCTGACCGGCCTTATCTTTCTTAACTTATTTTTGTACTTAAATCAACTTGTGTTCTACGTTGCTTCTTGTTGGTATATTATAGTTGCCATACTATTCTACAAAAATAGAGTATCTATCTCAGAAGAAGTTCACCAAAATTTTGTACATTCATAATTTTATTTGTAATTTCTCAATCTGTTTTACAACTGCAGGAGGATGTTTTGTATGCTAGAGTGCGTACCACTGGGGTTGTAGAGATCCAGTTCAGGTAAACATGCTGTTTGGTTTGATACTTCTTACTATACTTGTTGGTGGTGCTTTTTGATGAAGAATGAAGATATATCGCCTGCATTAATTTGCAGCAACATAATTTCTCTATATTTGAACACAAATCAAGATTCGGATAACAAATGCATCAGGGAAATTATGGTAGCACCTAGTAAGGATAGGATGGTAGAATCTTCTATATGATGATTTGGTCTTGTGAGAAGAAGACCAATAGAAGCAATGTAAGAAGAATTTACCAGATGATGGGGATAATATGTAGAGGTAGAGGAAAACCAATAAAAGGTTTCAATGAAACCATTAAGACAGACTAAGATCTAAATGGTTAAAAATTATCAAAATCTGGTTGCACTATACTTTTGTTTTTGTTTTTCAAATGATCTTTGTTATGCTTGTCTTACTGTGTTTGTGACTGACATATGTATTTGATTTTCACTGTCTCTTTTTATATTTCTTTAACATAATATGGCATACAGTGTAAAAATACTCAACAACATATGTTGTTATATCTTTGCTATTTTGACAGTCCTGTTGGGGAAAATAAGAAAAGCGGTGAAGTCTATCGACTCTTTGATGTTGGTGGCCAGAGAAATGAGAGGAGAAAGTGGATCCATTTGTTTGAAGGAGTTTCAGCTGTAATATTCTGTGCTGCAATTAGCGAGTATGGTCTTCCATCTTTAATTTGACACTGTCAACTCTCAGAAACACTAACAAAAATTCTTGCATTCTTGCAATATTTCTGGCAAGAAGACACTACAATTATTAAACATATAAACTTAAAGGGTATTATTGACGTCAAACTTGCCTTCAGGTATGATCAAACACTTTTTGAGGACGAAAACAGAAACAGAATGATGGAGACTAAGGAGCTTTTTGAGTGGGTCCTGAAGCAACCGTGTTTTGAGGTTTCCTTTTTATAGTCTTTTTTACCTTTAAGTTTCTACTACAATTACAAAAGAAATTTCTTATGTCAACCTTTTTTTTTTCTGGTTCCTTCATATTTTTTCACGAGTTGACATTTCTACCTATCTTAGAAAATAATGATGTCCTTGTTTTTTGTACACAGAAAACATCCTTCATGTTATTCTTAAACAAGTTTGACATATTTGAGAAGAAGATCTTGAAAGTAAGAATCATCTGAATATATTGCACATTCTTGCTGAAGAGGTTACCACCATTTCAGTCTCTAATGTCTTGCATTGTGCAGGTCCCACTCAGTGTATGTGAATGGTTCAAAGATTACCAACCTGTTTCAACAGGGAAACAAGAGATTGAGCATGCATACGAGTAAGCAACTTCTTTATACACTAAGGCATATAGAATAATGCAAGTTGATCAAAGCAACATGCCAAAATAGTTTATCTCTGGCATCCTAGTTCATCATTCTTTGTTGTGTAACTGCTTTCTACTGCATGATGATGAGCCAAAACAATCTTGGTTGTGCTGTGTTTCCATCAGAACCATAATATGAAAGGGAAAAGAGGAAATTCCAAGCACTTGATGCTTACTTTTTCATGTCCAACACTCTTTGTTTTCAGGTTTGTAAAGAAAAAATTTGAGGAATCATATTTCCAGAACACTGCTCCTGATCGTGTAGATCGTGTGTTCAAGATCTACCGAACCACTGCCCTAGATCAGAAGGTGGTGAAGAAGACTTTCAAGCTTGTTGATGAGACTTTGAGGCGGAGAAATCTCTTTGAGGCTGGCTTATTATGAACAAAAGGGATTACAAACACAATATTTTAACATTGAAGAGAGTTTATCAGATTTTGGGTATACTAGGGGTCAGGTATACTAAATATTAAAAATCGATTTGTTGATTTGTATTTTCAAGTTAATCTTGTTGAATGAATGAATGAATGAGTGAGTGGAGAAGAAGGGCCTTGTAGTTGATCTCCACATCCTTCTTCAAAGGGTAAAATTTGTTACTCAAGTTTCAAGATTTCATGATACCATGATTTGTGATCATGTTTTTACAGATTGAAAGATATATTTCATATTTTGTGTCTGTGATCATACTTTGCCTCATACTTGTGTTGTGTTGTGTTCATGTGCATGCATGCTCCATGCACACGTGTAAATAATTTGGAGATGTTGTGCTGCTTTGTGGAGTTCTGAATTCAAACCTATGTTCATTTGTTTTTGAATACTTGTTTCCACCATTGGTCGGCATTGATGTTCTTTTCTACGATGTTAGAGACATGTTTTTAACACATGATTCACGTGTACGCGTTTTCTTTTGCTGTTGCGTATTGTGACTTCTGTTCTGTTTCCGTGCTTCACCCACATCTCTCTTAATACAAACATATTTTTTGTCAATGGCTAAGTAAGACTTTGTTTAATAATTTCATTTGTTACTATTTGTGTAACGCTTTCTAAATTTTTCACACCCTTTAAAAAATTTACTTAAATTAATTGAAAATTTGTATTGTTATTGAAGATGATTCTTATAATATTTAATGTTTTTATTGGAAAGATTTCTTACCATGTTATAAACTTATATAATAGTTTGGATTTTATTTTATTCCTGTTTTGTATTCTTACTCTTGTAATAGTTGTGTATCACACGCAAAAATCAAGGGCTAATTTTAGTTTTATTCCGACGTGGTTTTTTTTTTTGTATTCCTGTTTTTCTTATTGAAATATCATTTCCGGTTGTTCCTACGTAATTAAATACAAAAATTGTTAATAAAGTATAAATATTGATATTAATATTAAATAACGCATACGTGATGAGTATATCTTTAATACTTGAAGAGCTGTCTTTCCAAGTTCAACCATTTAAATTAATTGGTTGATCTAAATAGTATCATAAAAAAATAATAAACGTGATAATATTAAAATACAAAAGCAATAAGTAATGATTTTATTAAAAATTATTGTCAACAGATCCTAATTTTTCAATACCACGTTATTTAATAAGCAATAAGTAATATTGAAAAACATTTTTTTCTAAAGTCAAAAGTTAATGAAACGTTGAACACGTAAACAATGTTTCGATACAAACTATGACATAACGTTATGATTAATTAAAACGATTTTATGTATTTTTTTTTTTCTCAAAGGCAAAGGAAAATAATAATGACGGAACACGAATTCATATAAAAAAAGCATAATGGTGGGAAGATTCCTTTAAGGAAAAGTAATGAAAAAGATGCACACGGACACATCAAGTCAAATAAAGACTACAATAACAATATATGATAAGATTTTTCATTTAATATATAAAAAATTGCTTTCTATTTTATCTTTAGTAATATTTAAAAACCATGGTCTAAAATTTGTCATGAAAACCATCTATCTAAAAAACATAAAATAAGAAAAAACAAAACAAAACAAAACCTCATAATATAATGTATAACAAATAATATATTTAATTATCTTAACTTATATAATAAAAACCACAATAAATATACATATTTATACCAATTTACATCTATATTGTACAGATATTATAATTAGGATATGTAAGAATGTCAAAACATTTCCTAATTACATATTAGTAAAGGAAAAACAAATAATTATCAATATTATTAATTATTAAAAATAAAGTAAGATGAAACTTTACTAAAAACATCATTAGATCAAGTCACAATGTAAACATGTCATAGTGTGTGCATTTATATATCAAATTTATATTTGCAAAAAACTAACAACCATAGTGATAATTTAATGCAATATAATGAAAAAAAAATTCATTTGTATCACAGAAAATAATAAATTAAAAATGAAAAAACAAACTGATTTTAATTTTAGTTATATCAAATATATAATTTAGTGCCTATATTATGGTAAATTCCTAATTTAATTTCTACATTAAGAGCAAAATCAAGATAAAATTACATGTATAAAAATAAAAAAAAATGTAAAAAAAAAAACAATGTGAAATGGAGTAATATTAACATTTAACATCTATTTGTTTATAATTATTTATTGTAGCATATGATGAAAATGTAGGTAAATCTTGTGTTTGTATAAACTAATTTGAGAGGATTTAAAATGATAGTTTTGGAGGGATGGAAGAGATGGTGATATTTTTTAGAGTGAAAAAATTTGAGTGTAAATTCAGCTCACTTCTAACATAATTATCATTTTGTTTTTAATATTTTTCACTTTTTCACTTTTATCATAATCTATTTTATATTTATTATAATATTGTTTTATTTGAACATCACATAGAAAATGTTATCAATTTTCAAGGTAAACAATTTTCATTTAAATTTTTTTTGTCGATATATAAATCTTTTTAACAAAATTACTCCATTTAATTTATATTAATTTTAAATGATCATGTTTCAATTTAAAATAATTTCATAAAGACAAATTATTACTTAATGTTATTTAAACCAATTCTTTAAATTCTATTTCATCTTAATTTCTAAAAATCATATTTTAATTTAACATATTTTTATCAATATTTTTTTTCGTTTTAAATTATATTATAATATAATTTACACCATTTACAATTTAATTTAAAATACTTTTATATACAATAAAAAAATATAATATTATGTTTTATCAATTAAATATTTTTTTAATATATTATAACTATCATATTACTTATTAGTTTTCATCAACTTTCCTCCCATGTATTTTTAAATTTCACAATCTTTCATTTAATTTAAACAATCCAATTTTCATCATTTTCGTTTTCCTTCAAATCACTCGAATTTATTTTTGAAAACAAATGTTGTTTTCAATGAATTTAATATTTGTGAGAGAGTGAGTGAGAATGACATACTTTTCATTTTTTTCCCTTGAAGAAATTTGTAGGTAAAGGAGAAAAAATATTTGAGGGAGGGAAATGAAGTTATATCTCTCCTAAAATAAGATGATTTAAGAGGATGAAAAATGCAATTATCAGATAATTCATGACTTTTTTGAAATTTACATTCCTTTATCTATAATAAATAATAATAATGGAATATAAAATATAAAAAAATAATATCATTGAAGAAAATGATACACCTAAATAAAACATTAATAAAAATTATAATGACAAAAAATTTAATTAATAATAACATTAATTTTTTATAATTTAATATTTAATTAAAAATATTTTTAACCAATTGCATTTTATTTTAAATTAGTTACATCTATTATTTTTTTATTTAAAAAAATCATTCAAATTTCATTTTAAATGAATTTTAACTAATTACATTTAACTTTTTATTAATTTTAACCATAAAAACAAATATACTTAATCTATTAAATTTAATTTTATCGGTTACATTCATTAAATTATTTGTAAATTTTTACAAAATTTTACTCCTAAATATTTTCATCTAAATCTCTTGAATCTCTTGATCCATGATTCTTTCTAAAATCATATCTTCAACCCCTCCTCAAATCATTCGGTCAGAGAAGAACACAACCTAAATTTCAAAGCAAATATAAATACAAACTTATAATTAAAATTAACTCCAATGAATTAATTACCACCAAAGAGTATCGGAAGCAAGTAACCGACCACAATCGATGCCGTTAATTGCCATTGTCATAGAAAGAGATTCTAAAGGTCATAAACGTCATTCACTCGTTCTCAAAGATCATTTTGTGTGAAAAAAGGTGGGCCATGGAAACTTCACAACCGTCAAATTCACAAAAAGTGCCTCCACAATTTCTACCTTTTCCATTTTTACCCTCAAAAGATCGCTTTTGGGTTGAATCCTCCTTGACTACTCTTCTGTCCAAAGCATATTCCCCTCTCTTATTTAGTTCCCTTTTCCTTTCTCATTCTCTCTTATTTCCTTCAAACATAACAACAACGCCAATCTTCACGTCGCCACTCGCCAAAAGCCCAATCGCTTCGCATTCGATTATTCTCCGATCCCAATCAAACAGAACCTTTTCGTCTCTCTCCCTTTCCGTTTTCTCATTCCCCTCTCAAACGCCGCCGCCAGAACGCGCTTCGCAGGTTCTTCAACTGATCGCCGCCCTGCGTCGCGATGAATAACGATTTCGTTTGGCTGCCGTCGCTGTATTCGGATCCCGAGGTGTTCACCTATTTGGAGCCATTCGTGCTCCGCAATTCTCTGAGCTTGCGCTTCATGCATTCGCTGGCAAACAATCCCGGAAGTTTCGCGATCGGAGAGGCCTTCGGACACGTGTCGCGGTTCGCCGGCGCGTTTGTGGTGTGGCTCTCACGCGCCTCGAGTTTCAATGTCGCGTCTTCCCTGCGCGGTTCTCCTCCTCCTCCTCCTCCTCCTCTTCGGTTTGGTAGTGCGCAGGTTAAGGCCGTGGCGACGAATGTGAGTCTGTTCGGGTTTCCGTTTCGATCGAAGAGGAAATCGTTTGCGTCTGTGAAGTTGGGGAAGATATCGAGTTTGGCGATGAAGATGATTTGGAGTGAAGCGAAGAGGCTTCGGTCGTTACCTATTCTGTCGCTGGCTGCTGCGTTGGTTCCACCTTTTCAAAACTTGTATGGAACATTATGAAAACTGAGATATTAATTTTATTGGTTTTCTGGGATATGTTAGATGAAATATGGTTAGAATTTAATTCAAATGCACTGCTAATTACATTGCACCTAGATTACACGATCTGATGATGAGTTAAGATATTGTTGGATTTTATAGTAATAATTTTAAAATGATATCTAAGATGATTTGTAATTTATTCTATTCTTCAGTTTTTGAAATGTAAGTTTATTCTTCTTCTTATTTTTTTTCTTCTTTCATTTAGGTCATCGAAAGTTCTAGCCAGCCCATTGCAGAGTCCTGATATGCAAATGTATGGAACCATTGACCAAGTGCCCAAGGAGGTTGAATGCCAAGGGTGTCCGTTCCTATCGTATCTTGAGTTGAACCAAGCAAAACCTGCAGTTGAGCCTAAAACTGGCATTGAATTTCCCTTGGTTCTAGACAATATATTTGCTGGAGAGAAGGATTTTGGCTTCAACTCTGAGGTTAAATATTTTGTTTGCAAAGTTCTCTTCTGGTTCTTTTGGGCCTTCTGCTTTTTTGTATGTAGGGTTTTTTTGTGTGCACCATGCAACTGCTTTAGACTTTTAGTCAAGAGTTTTTTGCTAGATTTTTGCATGATTGATGTCTAGTAGTGAAAAAATAAATGCTGGCTATCAAATACATGGGAACTGTTCAGGTAAATCTTTCCATAAAAACTTATAGTAGTAAGAAAGAAAAATAAAATAGACTTCTTTATAAGTAAAAGTTGGTTTATTAAAAATTAACTTCTGGAGAAGCTAATAGGAGAAAACTTCCACAAATAAATTATACATAAGCTAATTTTAGCTTATAGAGAAAACTTCATCATTGAACTAACTAAACTCAACCAATGAACCATGTGACAGTACATCCCAGTTGGAGGATGTGTAGCATTCCAACTTTTGGGATGAACAATGCATCTCATATTAATAAATATAAAGAACACTAATTGAAAAATGCAACTATTGATGCTGTAATCACAATTGGCTAACAAGAATGAAAATCTAAAATTCAATGCTGAATAGTAGTTTTAGTAGAACTTTCTTTAGACCTATTCTTATTCCCGTATACCAATAGTTTATGACCCAAGAAAAATGATCTTGCTAGAACTATAAGTGAAATGGAGCTGAAATTTTTTTATTTGAAATAAGTTTCACTGGATTTATTGTTAGGTCTGTTGCCAGAGTAATCCCTGGTCACTTTACATTGAGGCTCTGTAGGCCACCAAACAGCATTTTATTCTGATACTAATCAATCCTTAATGTAAGTCGTGAGTCAGAAATAGAACAGGATTTTATAATTTGTTGGAAGAGGCCGAGGGTAAATGAAGGAAAATTTTGGGTTTATTTTCTGTAGAAATGAAAAGATGCAGGAAGAAGAAATGAGAAGGATGAAAATGACACTGCTAATGCTATCGTTTCTGGACTGACACAGTGAATTAGAAAAGGATCTGAAATTTACATTGGCGGCACCATAGGTCACCAAACATCATTACATTGTGATACTAAACAATCGCAAATGTAAATCATGAATAAAAAATATAACAAGATTTGAAATAGAATTTTGAGAATGATTGAAATTGATTGGAAAATACTGAGGGAAAATGATGGAAAATTTTGGATATATATTCTGAGGAAAAATAAAGAAAATGCAGAAAGAAGAAAAGAAAAAAGATGAAAACGACATTGCTACACTACGGTTTATAGACAGAGAGAGGGAGGGTTAGAAGAAGGATCTGAAATTTATTGAGTCACTGACTGACTTATTATTGTGGAAATAACTGATTATCCACTAACTTCCATCCTGTAAGCCGAAACTCAACCATGAGCCACATTTGGTGATTTACGGAATAGGTTCTTGGGTGTAAGAGAATACATTATCTTTCAATTCCTTGTGTTATAAGTAGTATCTGAGAATTGTCAATGGTGTGATCTGTTAATTTGTTTTAGTTTCTAGTTTCCAGTTCCTTTTGAATTAATTTATTTGCCTATTATGGTATTACCACATGCTTTGGTTGAGATTCCATTTTTACCTAATGTTTTTTAGATAAACTGATCAATTATATCTGCTTCAGGTCCTGGTTGGAACAGGATCCAGAACCATGAAAATTGTTAAAATCAAGTCACTGAAAGTCTATGCTTTTGGAGTTTGTAAGCTTTCTTGATTACTTGAATATTTTCTACTTCCTTTTGAACAGACAAAGCTTATTATTGGTGCTTCTTGTGTAACTCTTGGTCTTTTAACAGATATTCATCCGTACTCCCTCTGTAAGAAATTGGGGCCAAAATATGCATCAATTTCTGCTGATGAACTGAATAACCAGCATGACTTCTACAGGGATCTTCTCAGGTCTCAAACATCATATCTTTGATAAATCTATAACATGTTATTGAGGAAAGATTTTTCTTATCAGTGATGACAACTAGTCGTCATGCATTGATTATTACAAAGTACATAAGAAAGTTTATGAAGGTCTTTATGAACATCGGCGGTAATTTATAAAGCTAAGTTGATTTAATCAATTGGATATCCTGAAGCTGGATTTAGATAAATATTATCCACTTCTATGCTTTGCTAACTTCAAGAAGCAATTGGTTGGTTTCGTGTTTATGGTATTTAATCTTAATTTTGACGGAACTGTTCTGTTTTCTGCTATTGCAGGGAGGATATCAACATGACTGTTAGACTTGTTGTAAATTGCAGGGGTATGAAGATTAACAGTGTGAGAGAGTAAGTAATAGTTTTATCTTCTGAAAAGTGTGATTTGAAATTATATTTTCACAATTAGATTTGGCTTTCCTTCACTTTGTTTTTGAAGAAACATTATCTTCTGTTTGTTTTCTATTTCTTCTGTCTCTTATAAAATTGTCCAAATATCCGTTTTGCATATTGCTATTGTACAAGTCTCGATGCATCAATACTGAGTAATTTTTTTCCTTTTCCCAGTAAGAATTTGCTGAACCGTGTTTGAATTAGAAATGAATTAGTTAATTTAGATTTGAGTAACTTTTGGGACTACTGGATGAAGTTTATAAAAGAGTCTGGTATGATTCTCTTCTAATTACAAAATTTTCATTTCTTCATAACCCAGATTACAAAAGAACAATAACCCCACAACTAACCTAATCGGATGACGACCATACAATTACCATTATCAAGCTTTAGGAAATAAAAAGAATATTAAATAATTAAAATAACTTAGTCCATGCGATATGATCTTTTTGGCCAATTAATTTTGGGCCTGGAGTCCATCCTACCAGGTGCTGCCTTAGTATAGAGATCTTAGGCTATACAGTTGATTACAGAAGTACATGGTAAAGCAACATGCTACTGATTTGTTTGTTATTTTTTATTGCAGTGCTTTTGAAAAATCACTTCGAGCTCGATTAGTAAAGGTACTCTATCTATGTAGGAAAATGATTTTTTTTTTGTTGTTTTAACACTGTATTAGTTCTAATTTTAACGCCCTTTGAACCCCATTTTTTTGTCAGACAAATCCTTCCACGGACTTTCATTGCCTAGAGACATTTGGTTCATACTTTGCAGAGAATATCTCAATACCTTTGGTAAATAATTTATCAGTATGTTTCTTTTCTGCTTTACTAAATTGCTAATGATGTCAGGGTTACATTAAATATATTACAATGTTGCAGGGAACAGTAATTGAGTTCAAACAAACAGTTGATGGGCGTCTGATCACTAAAAGTGAGTTATATATGTCAACACGTATTTGACTTCTGAAAAAATGTTTATTTATGCTGCTTGCCTCTGGGCAGACGGTCATTAAACTCATCTTTTGTGTCATTTCTCTGTGTTGTGTACTGAAAGTGTTCGTTTTACCTGTGCAGTTGGTGACAATCAGATAGGAAGTGTCCACAGCAAAGATTTGTGCCGTAAGTCATATTCAAATACCTGTGCCTGCAGTCCACCACTTTGAATTTGTATTTCTTTTATCTTCAGTATGAAACTGAGGTCATGATCTCATTTTAATTTATAGGGGCTTTCTTTGACATGTACATTGGAGATGTTCCTGTGAGCGAAGAAACTAAAAAAGAGATCGGCACGAACGTAGCGAGTATCATTAGGAGGTGCTAAAAAGACTCGTTTTCTACCCAGTTGTTGTCCTACTTTTAGAAAGGACATTTGGACATGGGTAAATGGCATATACCCTTAACTTATAGTAGAAGCAGTGGTTTCTTGAAATTGAGTTAAACCCGCTTTAAAAAGTCATTTTGCAGGCATTACTTCTCAAGCTTCGTCCTTCGAATCATAGAATAGAAGTCTTTAGGATAGCTTAAATTGAATTGTCACGGGAAATTCTCTGTTCCAATTAATTTTATCTTTATATTCATCGTCTCGATGCCCTTATCCCACGTGTTAGATGTACAGTTCTTTTAGAGAATGAAAGGGAAAAAACACTGATATAATCTTTCAGCCCCTTTGCTCAATCAAATAAGTTATGTCACCTTGCGTTCAACTAACATTTCCGGTTGACACAGTTGGGAAATGCTGTACTCAGCAGCGATTAGATTCGGTTGACTTAGCACAATGGTTGATTTTATGGCTAGATAATTTCTCTTGTAATGTGTTATTGTTAAGTTATTATTACGTTGTTGAGGTGTAATATTTGGATTATTGTGGTTTTACTCGTTTTCCCTATTTGTGATGATTTGTCATTTTTAAATTATTAAATTAGGGTTTAAGATTGGGTTGTTTTTTTTTTAATCGAAAGAAAAAATACATTAGAAATCAAGGAAGCCAATCTTGAAATGGAATTGTTTGGAGTGGATGAGCCAAACAAGGAAAGTATAACTTGTCTAGTAAATGAGTGACTTTATGAGTCCTTACCAACATGAATGAACTGTGTTGAGTAGATGAAGAATTTGACATGCAACATGTGAGGTAAAGATGGGGTGCAGGAAGCAATTGCCTTATGTCACCTAATAGAGGGGTTGAACTGAATTGGGGCTTGATGGAAGAAGAGGCGTTATTCAGCATGAGGACAATTGCGAAGACTTATGCCCAGGTAACATAACAATTTACCATTAGTTGATGAGATGAGCCACTGCTTCTAAGTGTGATTCAATTCCTTACTAATTTAGTCTCCCTTTCTACTAAACAATGCAAAACCAAAACTTTTACATAGGTAATTTAAATTTATACTATGCCAACATTTTCTTTGTTATTAGATAAATAACTAAAATTTTAAATTTCATTGTAGTTGATTTTTGAATATTTAATAATTTAAAAATTCATGTTGGATAACATTTAACAACTAAAAAGTATATATATTTTGGCAAGAGTCTTTACTAATTTTTTGGATGACCTAATTAGAGAATCTACCTATGCATCTGTGATCGCTTGTCTTTCGAATCATTACCATTCATATATTTAGTGTGCAATGTAATGTATGTGTTTATATTTTAAATTAATTATGTTAAAACCTACTTTAGATCTTTCACCAAACATGAAAATATTTTCAATTCTTCCAGTATATTTACGTTGAAGCAGACACGCTCCAAAAGTTGATCAAATTTACTTGCTTAATGCGGATTCAATTTCCACTAACAGCTAACTACATCTATTTATTTTATTTAAATTTTACAGTTATAAATTAAATCTAGGATTACAGATTAATTTTCCAACTTTTAAATTTCATTTCCGTCATTTAAATTATTGTTTTGTTTCCTTTCTTTATTATAGTTCATAAAATAATTTAAAAATGAATTTGAAAAGCATTTTGTTGACTCGAAACGAATTCCAATTGATGAAAAGTATGCCCTATAAATAAAAGGTGGTAGGTGTTGTGTTGTTGAAAAATACTCATGCTCACTCCACACCTCCAACACGTGTTGGAAACCAAATGAAAATGAAATCACATGAAATGAAGAAATGACGTGTATTCTCTCTCCTTCACCTTCCTAATTTCTTTTTTTTTTAACAGTATTTTAACTCATTTTAATAAATATATTTTATAACTTTCATATTTTAAATTTACCATCTTAATCATGACGCGGCGCATGTTATAATACACAATTAACTTGTAACTCATATTTTCAAACTTAGTGTATCTTTTATAAAAACTTTTTATATTATTAATCTACCTGTTTCAAAATTATACTTTAGAAGCAGTTATACCAACGTAAATTATACTAATAGGATATCTTCAATAACTTTTTATTTACTGTTTTATAATTTGACCGTGTAATTATAATCACAATAAATTAATAGTATACAGATTAAAAAAACAACAATAACATAATAATTAATAATATATAATATATTTAAAATGCATACCCTAAAATGTAAAACTTCTATTCTCTTAAGAGTTCATTTCATTAGGTGTCAAATTTTTTCTTTATCTTAGGAATCATTTAATTTGTAGAAATGTGGACCCCACCTCACTTTTATTGTTGTGGATAAGCTTCAACTCTCACCACCTTATCTCATTCCTACGTCACTACATCCAACGTTGTACTATATTCCACACATAATAAAAAGAATATAGAATTAAATTTCTAAAATAAATAAAAAAATTGAAATTTTGGTACGTGCTTTTCAGACAAGAATTTCCTTGTTTTGGAAGGAATAGATTCTTGAGTTTCTTCTTGTTTTGTATATTTATTTAATCTCTGTTTCCTCGTAATGCATGGACCAGACTTGTTCCATGGAGTGAAGTTTCTTCCAACAATAATACTCAAACTATATTTTTTATGGGTTCAGAGAAAAGAAATAAGATACATGAATTTCTTTTCCTAAAAGTAAATAAATAGTTAAAATTTTCTGTTTAAAAATAATAAAAGAATATTTTGAGGTTCGTTATTTTTTAAATATATTTTATTTTCATTTTAATTTCAATTACCTTGACTTATTTCATTCTCTCTCTGTATACATATATTTATATTCTACCAACCAAAAACTAAATGGTATTTATTCTACACATTATTTGTAATTCCAAATTAGTGTGGAGATATGTAATGTGCTTTGATAGCATTTAAGTTCATAAAAATGTCTTATAATAGTAAAAAAAACTTCTGTCCCTTTTCCAAACTGTGGAATTTATTTATTTTTTAACAAAATCCTTTTCAAGGTTTTTTCAAAGTATTTTAAAAAAATATTTCATGAAGTTATATCTTTTCACGCAAATTGTCAAGTTGCGAAACTTTCTTCGTTCAAAATGGATGTTGTGATACATTAAACAATACATTGTTCTACTTTGTGATAAAAACACAAATAATTTATCTTCTATTTTGTATTTTATGTCTATGCACAAAATGTAAAAAAAAATCATATTTATGAATATACTCTCCGTTTTCTTACTGCAATTTCTTCATGCCCACTTTTCTTTTCGATAAAGAAATGTTTTTTTTTTAGATATAAGAGTTTGAAAATTCTATATTTATGTTTCTTCTAGAGAATTTTCAAATTTGCAATATGTGCTAAATAGTTTATCATGTTTGAAAAGTCTAAATGATATTCTTATATTAAAAACACCCATTGACATGTCAAAATAACATCTAATGAATAATTTGAACTAAATGGCATTAGAAATAACACTAATTAAATTCAATTAGCACTATTATGCATAAGTTACGTACAATTAGTAGTATTAATTTTTAGAAAACGTATCAAAAACAGTAATTGACTTTTTATTACTACCTTAAATTGTAAGTAAAAGTTACCCAAAATCTTAAACTACAATTTCATAAAATTTATAATTTATTTTATGTTAAGAACACAATTAATGTACAAGAAAATATTTTATTAATAATAAATCCTAGTGAATAAAAGTTGTTAGCCATTATGATATCCAATTTAGTTACCGATTAAAAAATAAGAAAAAATTATTAGTTATTATCATAAATAAAAAACTCTAATCGGTCTCTAAATTAGTCAATAATTAAGTAAAGGTTAATTTAGAAATAAATTCATTTTGCATCAAGTCGATAATATTTAGTGATTAATTTCTTTTAGTATCTAAAATCTTGGTAAGTAAATTTAGTAATTAATTATAATTTTTATTCATAATAATGATTATTTAAGTAATCCATAATTTTTTATTTTGTAATATGGTATCTAAATTAGTCATTATAATGATTAATAATTTTTAGTCACTAAAATTAGTTGTTAATAAAACATTTATTTGTAATAGTATAATACAAATTTCAATAATATATATATATATATATATATATATATATATATATATATATATATATATAATTTTTTTTTTTTATATTTAAATGTATTTATATATAAAATATATATTTATTTTATTTTTGTAAAT